>ERZ778017.138-NODE-138-length-125948-cov-18.230950_pt1 | contig 125948 bp, 127 predicted proteins | sample MGYA00375747_ERZ778017 | MGnify/ENA primary metagenome ERZ778017 (study PRJEB29350, sample SAMN05509838) | bioreactor metagenome | biome: bioreactor; material: wastewater | place: South Africa: University of Cape Town | collected 2014-03-17 ... | reverse complement strand
CGGTGTTCCGGCGTACGCTGGTGATCTGGCTGTCGATCCTTGGCGTCATGCTGATTGTGTTGCAGCTGCTGTTGCTGCGCTGGAGCCTCACGCCGCTGCGCCGGGTGGCCAGCGACATGAGCCGGGTCGAGCGTGGCGACAGCGCGCACCTGGACAGCCAGTACCCGCAAGAATTGGTCGGCCTGACCGACCGCATCAATGGCTTCATCGACAGCGAGCGCGAACAGCGCACGCGTTACCGGCACACCCTGGCCGACCTGGCGCACAGCCTGAAGACGCCGCTGGCGGTGATGCGCTCGCAAATCGAGTCGGCCGCGGATGCCAACGACGCGCAGTGGCGCACCGGGGTGCTGGCCCAGGTGCGCCGCATGGATGAGCTGGTGGCGTACCAGCTGGCACGGGCGGCCACGTCGGGGCGCCAGACCTTCGCCAGCGCGGTGCCGATCGCCGGGCATGCCGAAGATCTGGTGCGCGGCCTGGAGAAGGTGTACGCCGCGAAAAACGCCCTGTGCGAATTCGATATCGAGGACGGTGCGGTGTTCTACGGCGAGCAGGGCGACCTGCTCGAACTGATGGGCAACCTGCTGGACAACGCGTTCAAGTGGACCCGGCACCGGGTCCTGCTGACGGTGCAGACCGAGCCCGCAGTCGGCCACCAGTCCGCGGTCTTGCGCCTGGTCGTCGAGGACGACGGGCCGGGAATTGCCGCCGACCAGTTGGAGAAGGTGCTGCAGCGTGGCGTACGCGGCGACGAACGCGTGCAAGGTCACGGCATCGGCCTGTCGATCGTGCAGGACATCGTTCACGCCTACCACGGCAAGCTGGTGGTCGACCGTTCGCCGGAGTTTGGCGGTGCCCGCTTCAGCGTAACGATCGCCGCCAGCTGAGCGGCGCTCCCCACAGCGCCATCCAACGCAGGGATGTGACGCTGCCTACTGGATGGAGCCTGGCAGCAGCGATTGCCAACCGACGTGGTGCTCGGGCACGCGATGCATGGGCACGGCGTCGGGGCTGGGCGTGTTGGCGCTGCCCGACAGCGCGCTGCCCTGCTCGGAGGCTGGGTTGGCAGGGTCGCCGCCGCTGTTGGTCCCGGTGGCGTCGGCCGCGCTGTTGACCGTGCTGTGCGTACCGCTGCCCATGGCCGCATGGGTTGCCGAACTGCCAATGTCTGGCGATTCGCCGCTGGTTGCAGCTGCCACCCCGAGGCTGGCAAGACACAGTACGCAGCCGATTAGGCAATGTGTGGCGTGCATGGCAACCCCACCCCGCAGTACGCGAAATCGATATCCTTATCCTCGCAGAAAACAGTGCACGTTGCCAGGCATGTGCCGAATGCGGAGCCGCGGACGCGCCGCGCAAGCTAGAATCCGGCGATGAACTGCAGTGCGCTGGCCCCTGACGAACATGCCCCGCCGGTGTCGGGCCAGCCGGCCGGATTGCGCGAGGTCCTGCTGACGCTGGCACCCGGTCGGGCAGTATCGGTGGCGCAGCTGGCCCGTGTTTCGGGCCTGCCCCGGGCGATAGTGGCCACAAGAGTCGATGCGCTGCGTGGCGCCGGGCTGCCGGTGCAGTCGCCGCGCGCGGGCTGGTACCAGTTGCCTTGGGCCTTGCAGATGCTCGACGCGGAGCGGATTCGTGCCGCCTTGCCGGCTGCTGCCGCTGCGCGGCTGGGTGCGCTCGAGGTCTGCTTTGAGCTGGATTCCACCTCGACCGAGCTGCAGCGTCGCGGCGCCGCGGCTCCGGACCTGGCCTTCGTTCTGGCGGAGAGCCAGTCCGCCGGGCGCGGGCGGCGTGGCCGCGACTGGCTCTCGCCGCCCGCACTGAACATCCAGGCCTCCTGCCGCAAGCGCTTTGCCGGCGGCATGGGCGAGCTGGCCGGTTTGTCGCTGGTGGTCGGTCTGGCGGTGCTGCGTGCGCTCGAGGCGCTGGGCGTGACCGGCGTGGGCCTGAAATGGCCGAACGACCTGCAGGCGCGCGCGGGCCCGGATGCGGGTGGCAAGCTGGCCGGGATCCTGGTCGAGTTGGCGGGCGGACGGCATGGGCCTGCAACGGCGATCATCGGTGTGGGCTTGAACCTGCGCTTGACCGCGGCGATGCGTGAGCGCGTCGCCCAGCCGCTGGCCGACCTTGCCGGCCTGTGTGGCGGCATGCCGCCGGACCGCAACCGGGTGGCTGCAGGCCTGGTCGCGGCCCTGATCGAAAACCTGCGGCAATTCGAGCTCGCCGGTTTTGCCGCCTTCCACGCCGACTACGCGCGCCACGATCTGCTCGCGGGCGAAGCGTTGCACCTGACCGGTGGACTGGGACCGTTCGACGGCGTGGGCGCCGGGGTCGATGCGCGGGGCGCCTTGCGGGTGAGCCTTGCCGACGGCAGCACGCGCACGCTGGACAGCGCCGAGATTTCGGTGCGTCGGCAATGATGCTGTTGCTGGATCTGGGCAATTCGCGCCTGAAGTGGGCTTGTTGCGAGGCACCAGGTGCGGCATGGACGGCAAGCGGCAGCTTGCCATGGTCGGTGCAACTGGCCCCGGTCCTGCGCCAGGCCTGGGCCGCGCATGCCACGCCGGCCACGGTGCTGGCCGCCTCGGTCGTCGACGACCGACGCGAGGCGCAGGTGGACGCCGTGGTGCGCGAGTGTTTCCGACAGACGGTACGCTGGGTGCGCACGCCGGCCAGCGCCTGTGGCGTGCGCAACGCGTATGCCGATCCCGGCGCGCTGGGGGTCGACCGTTTCCTCAACATGGTGGCAGCCCATGCCGCTGGCCACTCCCCCTGCGTGCTGGCCAGTGCCGGTACGGCGCTCGCGCTGGATGCGTTGACTGCCGAGGGACAGCATCTGGGCGGCCTGATCGCCCCCGGTGCACAACTCATGCGCGATTCGCTGCTGGCTGCCACCGCGCGCATCCAGCCTGGGCCAGCGGGTGCCATCGTCGATGTGGCGCGCAATACGGCCGATGCGGTCAATTCCGGTTGCTGGCAGGCGCAGGCCGCGCTGGTGGAGCGCTTTGCCCTGCGCATGCGCGAACCCTTGGGTGGAGCGCCCAGGCTGCTGCTGACCGGCGGCGATGCCGGGCAGCTTTTGCCACTGCTTGGCTTGCCGGCGCAACTGGCCCAGGACGGCGTCCTGCGCGGCCTGCTGCATTGGGCAGCCAGGGGACAGGATGACCTGGCGCAGCGGGCGGCGGCGGGTCCGGACGGGCGGGGTGGCTGAGCATGCTGGTGCGCTTGTTGTTCGTACTGCTGGGGCTGGCCAATATCGCGCTGGGGGCCTGGCTTTGGCTCGGGCAGCCGTACCCGGCCCGGGATGCGCTGCCGGCAGCTGATCCGGGCATTCCCATGCTGCAACTCCTCTCCGAAGTGCCGCCGGATGCAGACAGCGTGGCTGCACCCGCGGTCAGTGCGAGCCTGGCATCGGCGGCCGCGGATGCGCTCGCCGCGGATGCGGACGATGAGCGCCGCTGTGTCGCGCTCGGTCCGTTTGCCACGCCGCAGGATCTCCGCCTGGCCCGCCAGGCGCTCGAGGCCAAGGTGGAGCGCTCGCGGGTGCGCCAGGAGCAGGTCACCGAGAGCGGCAGCTGGTGGGTCTACCTGCCACCAGCGACCAGCCGGATCCAGGCCCTGGCGAGCGCCCGCCGTCTGGCCGACCGCCACGTCAGCGACTATTTCGTGGTGAGCAGCGGCGAGCATGCCAACAGCGTCTCGCTGGGCTTGTTCAAGGATCCGGACAATGCGCGTCGGCGTCGGGACGAGGTGATCGCGGCGGGCTTTCCCGCCCGCATGATCCAGCGTGCCGAGACGATGCCGGCGTACTGGCTGGATCTGGTGGTACCGGCTGGCGCCGGGATCGACTGGCGCAGCCCCCAGCTCGTCGGCGTGCAGTCACACAGCACACCCTGTTTCTGAAGCTCCCGACGGGCCGCAGTGGTGGCCCGGCATGCTGCTAAAATCAAGGCTTCCAGCCGGCATAGCTCAGTTGGTAGAGCAACTGATTTGTAATCAGTAGGTCCCCAGTTCGAATCCGGGTGCCGGCACCACTCCCCAGCCATCGTGATTTCCACTATCGCTGGAAATTTCCACTATTTCGTGGGTTTCACCGCATCCGCAAGTACGTGATAGATCCGCTTCGTGACCTTCGGATCCGTATGCCCCAACAACTCATTGGCCCGACCCAGCGGCAGATCGGACCCGGCCTTGCGCCGCAGATCGTGGAACGTCGCGTTGACCACGCCTGATCGCTTCCGCACGCGCGCCCACGTCGATTCCACGCCGTCCAGGGTGTAGGGGCCACGGCGACCAAGGAACAGCGCCTGGGCGCCGATTCTCGCGCCTGCGGCCGCTTTCCAGACCGCCCGGAGTTCATCGCTCCATTCCACCCATCGCGGCTTCCTGGTCTTGCCCTCTTCCCAGCGGATGCCGTCATCGCCGGCAGCGGTCAGCGGCAGCGCGATAGCGTCCCCGATGCGCATCCCCGTCAGGTACAGGAACTGGATCAGCAGCCCGAATCGTGGTTGTGCGGCCAGCACCAGGGCCGCCATTTCCTCGTCGGTGACGTAGCGCTTGCGCGGCCGCTCCGTGTTGCGCACCCGCATGCCCTTTGCTGGGTTGTGGCCCTTGTAACCGATGTTGGCCGCGAAAGTGTAGACGGCGCGGAGCAGGTCGCGTTCGCGGTTCCCGGCGACGTTGCCGCGCTTCTTGAGATACGTGTAGACGTGGGCCTGCGTGACGTCGCCCATGCGCATCGTGCCGAAGACCTTGCCCAGCGTTTCGGCTTGGGCTCGATAGCCTGCCAGCGTTTTTGCCGATAGCTTGTCGGCGCGATCGTCGAGGTAGTGTGCGATGGCGTCGGCCACGGTCAGCACCGGCTTGCCGGATACGCCTTCGAATTGAGCCCATTGCCGCACCGCCTCGGCGTAATCCTTACCGAGCGGCATCCACTGCTGCTTTCCACCGACGCGCGTGACGTAGTAATAGCAGCCCGACCGCATCATGAGATGACGCGGCAAGTGGGTTTGCTTCGTGCGCTTGCGTCCCATCAGGCTGCCTTGTCGAGGGCGTCCCAGTTCGGCTCGTCTGGCGAGCGCTCGGGTTTGCCACGATAGCGCAGCACGCTAGCCCGTTCCACCAAGGGTCGGCCGGCCCGGTTCGGGCGAAACGGGATGCCCATCTCAGCCAGAGCTTTGCGCTGCGCCGTCCAGCGGACCAGCGCTGTCAGCTCCGCGACCTCGGCGGCGGTCAGCCACGCGCTCACGGTCCCTGCAGCTCCGCTGCGGCGTACTCCGGATGCTTGGTCGCCATGTGATCGGCCAGCGCCTTGAACGTCCGGTTGCAGCAAGGGCAGACGCCGTGCCCGACGCGCGTCTTGACCTTGCGCAGCCTTGTGCTGACTGCCTTCCGCGCACGGGTCGCGTAGTCGGCCGCTTTCTCCGCCTGCCGCCGACGCGTGCGCTCCATATCGAGCTGGCCGGCCAGGCGCTGGGCGCGGTCCTTGTCGGTGATCCCGGGGAACCATTGGCTATGCCCTGCTGGGCAATAAAACGAATCTCTGTCGCTGCGACGGCGGCGCTCAAAGTCCGCGGTCATCGCAAAGGCGACACCACACTTGGCGCAGTGGCAAACCGAGAATGTTTCGGTCTTAGTGAATGTGTCCATCAGAACGGTACCTCCCGATCAGTCCAGTGTTCGCATCCCGCCGCGCGCGCTTCAACCGGTACGACCATCGCCCACTTGTTGCAGACGCCCGTTCCCGGCGAGAAGAACACGCAGCCGTCGCAGGGCGTCGCTACCGGCAGGCTGCGGACCATCTCGATCTGCTGCTGCAGGGTTTCCAGCAGGGTCTTTTGTCGCGTCGGTGTCAGGCAGTTCATGGCCTACGATCTCCGGGTACTTGTTGGCTTCCAGTACCAACACGGCAGCTGGAACGGTGAGGGTGTCGGTGAGCTCCAGTGCGTCGTCGACACTGCGCGGAACGGGAGCGGCGGAACGCTGCGACCACCAGGTGCAGGCCTTCGCGCGGGCGAGCCCGCTGTGCTCCAGGCAGACCCATTCACGGAACGAGCGCAGCCCGCAGTGATAGGTGACGCGAAGACTGGACGGCTTGCCGGGCTTGTCGTGCCGGTCATACGTGACCCGGGTCACCGGGTAGCGCGCCGGTTCGATGTCCTCGGACAGGATTGGTGCGTCGCTGGCGTGAGTGCCGTGCCGGGCGAAGAACTCGGACATCGGCCACTGGTAGCCGCAGTCCGGGCACTCATGCACCTGCACCGCCACTAGGTTGTGGCATTGCGGGCACTCCCGCACGGGCGCCTCGCTCTTGGCCTTCTGGCCGGGCCGGCGCGGCGGGCGGATGGCATCGACGGGACCGTGCTCGACGATGTTGCCGGCGAAGTCCAGCACCAGGCAATCGGTCTTGCCGGGGTGCAGCCGCATGCCGCGGCCGGCCTGCTGGTAGTAGAGAGCCGCGCTCTTGGTCGGCCGCATCATGATCACGGCGTCGACTTGGGTGGCGTCGAACCCTTCGCTCAGCACGTTGACGTTGACCAGCGTGCGCAAGGCCTGGGACTGGAACTGCTCGATGCGGGCCGCGCGCTCGCCGGCGGGCGTCTTGCCGTCGACCATGGCGCAAGCGATGCCTCGCTCGGTCAGCGCCTCGGTGACTGCGGTGGCATGCTTGACGCCGGCGCAGAAGACGATCCAGGCGCGCCGGTCAGCGCAGAGGGCCACGATCTCGTCGCATGCTGCAGCGACCACGTCCGCGATGTTGCAGGCACGCTCGAGCTCGCCGCCAAGGTACTCGCCGTTGCGGACGTGGACGCCGGACAGGTCTGCCCGGGCGGCACCCGCTTTACTTGTGAGCCGGGACAGGTAGCCGTCGCGAATCAGATCGCCGACGCGCGCCTCGTAGCAGACCTCGTTCAAGATGTAATCCGGCCCGCACACCGGCCCGCCGCCCAGGCGGTACGGCGTGGCGGTCAGGCCGGCAATGCGCAGCTGTGGGTTTGCGCGCAGGCAGTCGGCGATGAACTGCCGGTACTGGCCTTCGCTGCGCAGCGGGATGCGGTGTGCCTCATCGATCAGCAGCAGGTCGAAGCGGCCCATCTGCATGGCCTTGCTGGCAACCGATTGGATGCTGGCGAAGATCACGGGCTCGAAGCGGTCGCGCCGCTTCAGGCTCGCGCTGTAGATCCCGAGCGGCGCCTCCGGCCAGTACCTGCGCAGCTTGTCCGCGTTCTGCGCGACCAGCTCGCGGACGTGGGCCAACACGCAGATGCGGGTGCCGGACCATTGCGTCAGCGCCTCCCGGATCAGTTCGGCCAGGACGATGGTCTTGCCGGCGCCGGTCGGCAACACGATGCAGGGATTGCCCTCGCGGTTGCGTAGGTAATTCCAGGTCGCGTCGACGGCGGCGCGTTGGTATGGCCGGAGCTGCACTTACTTGCCCCCGATCGCTCGCAGTGGCGGCCGGTCGCCCAGTTCGTCGGGAATGAACCCGGAAACGGGACGGCCGCCGACCTGCTTCATGTAGTCGACTTCGACCTTTGCCGAATTGATGATCGTTTGCGCCACATCGCTGATTGCCTTTGCGCGCTCGATCTCCATGGGTTTGTCTTCGTCCGCTAGGGCTTCGAGCGCGGCGAACAGGTGATTGCGTAGATCCTCAATCTTATTTTTCATGCCTGTTTCTCCTTTCGATTGATTTTCCGCACCAGGGCGCCGCGCAGTTGCATGACGCGCTTGAGTGGTTCGGGGTAGTTGTGGATCGTGTTGCGGCGCATGTTCTCGCGCATGCTGATGCACTCAAGCCGGTCGATCGTGATCTCGCGCAGCTCGGTGGTATGCATGCCGGGCTTGAAGCGCACGACATACCGGACAGGGATCGGACCGTGCGCCGCCTCCCACACCAGGCGCGCCACTGACGTCCACCGACGCGCCGGCACAACGCGCGGGTCATCGGTCATCTTGCGCTCGAGCTGGCCATCTTTGGTGACGCGATAGGCGCCGATGGGCACGTAGTTGCGCGCCGCGCTGGCAGGTCGACCGAGCTTGAACCTCGTCTCGGCCGATCGACCACCCGCGACATAGTGCGTGCCCTTGTTCCACGGTGTGAGTCCTGGCCGAAAGCAATGCGCGCGGCTTCCCTCGTGACGTCCTTCCAGCCATCGGCGGGCCGTGCGGGCCGATTTCCATCCGTCCGTTTTGCGGAGGCCGAGCGCGTGCGAGCGGTTGTGCACCGCCGACATGCTGCAGCCAATCCGCTCGGCAATCTCCGCGGCGCTGAGCTCGGGGAACAACCTGCGCAACCGTCTGTCCGCCTTCGCGGTCCAGACGAAGCGTGGTGCGATCACGCGCATCACGCTGATGCCGTGACGCAGCGCCCGCTCCCGAATGAGCCGGCTGTCGCGATCCATGCGTCTGCCGATTTCGCTGAGCGACAACCCTCGTGCCGCCAGCTTGCGCAACACCGCGGTATCGCCATTGGTCCAAGGACGTCTGCTCACTGCGCACCCCCGGCAGTGAGCTTGCGCAAGCGCCGCTCGATTGCGATGCGCACGGTCTTTTGCAGGCCGCGTACCCGCAGGCATTTGTGGAGCAGCGCGGGGTCATCGCAACGGTTGACCCATCTGATGCGGTCTTCGGCGCTACCTTCATACGTGACCAGCGGTCCGCGCGACGTCGAATAGGTCGTGCCCTGGAACGGATTCATGCCGCCTCCTCCCGCTCGGGCTGTGGGCAACCAGGTACTGCGGTTGTTGGTTTTCCAGACGCACGCCAGTGCCCCACGGCCGCGTCGGCTGCAGGTGTCATCGGTTGCGGCGGCGTGCCGGCACTGGCATCAGCCTCGACAGCCGCGCGCGCATAGTCGGGATGGCCCTCGTTGATCCACACCGACCACTTGCCATCTGGCGTGAATCGGCCGAGCCGACGATCATCGTCGCTCCCGATCCACTGATAACTGCATGGATCGTGCGGTTCCGGGATCTCGGTCGCCGTCACATGTCGTGCGTCGAACGCCTCTCGCAGCGCGTCCGCGCCAGGATCGCAGATCATCGAGCGGTCCATGACGCGCAGCTCTTCGCTGGTGTACTCGCCAGGGCCTCGTGGGTCGCTGGCATTCCAGAATTGCCGCCCATCGGGCATCTCGTATTGCACGCGGTTGCGCTCGGGGTCGGCATCGATCGGCTTGGCAAAGCTGACCAGGGCCGGGATGTAGAGGTGATGTGCGCACGGCTTGGCCTGCTGTTCCAGGCTCAATGTCCCGCACTTGGCGCATGACCAGGTGCCATCCGGATTGGGCGTCGAATGAATGCAGGTGCGCGCGTTGACCGCCGCCATCTGCTGGCCGAAGCACAGCTCGCGTGCCGGGCAAAACTTGCACTCGAACCACGCCGGATCTTCGCTGATGCGCGGCGGCGGCTCGGACGCGTTGACGATGCGCTCAGCCTTGGCCTCCAGTTGCGCCGCGGCTTGGGCGTCATAGTGGATACGCTCGATATGGATCGCGTCGGTGTCTTTGTTGACGCCGGTGTAGACGGCGCGCTCCATGCCGGACCAGCGCATGTAGAGCTGCGTCTGCGTCCAGTGCTCCGGCTTGGCCTTCCGCACACCTTCCTTTTCGAGCTTGGCGAAGCTCTTGGCGTTGTGCGTCTTGCACTCCCAGACGTGCCACGTCTTGGGCGCCTCGAGCAAGCCGATCACGGCACCGTCCATCGATCCGCCGATGTGTGCGTTGTTCGGGTCGGTCAGGCGGAATTGCTGGCCAGTGCGCGGGTCGACCTGGTGCACGGTCGCGCCAGTGCTGCGCAGGTCCTGGGCTACCCAGTCTTCTTCGCGGTGGCCGCGCTGAAACAGACGAAGCATGCGGCCCTCGAACTGCTCGCGGTATGCCCAGCGGAACGCGTACCAGAGCTGCCGCTCGCACGGCCTGCCGATCACCGACGCGCCCAGGTGACCGCGCCGCGGTTCAGCGGCCTCGCGCTTTTCGTAACCGGCGTAGATCGCGGCGACGGTCGGGCTGGTGATGGTTTTCGGCAGGGTGGCCATTACGCCGCCTCTTGCCCATCGTCGTTGTCGGCGTCGGGTTTCTTCGTTTTGCGCCCGATCTTCTCGACTTCATTGAGCACCAGGGCGCCCTGGTCCGGGTCGGCCTTGATTCCGTCAGTGCTTCCGATGAAAGCGTCGGCATCGGCCAGGACGATGAAAACCGTGGTGCCCTGCGCGTCGATCAATTCGTGGCGGGACTCGCTGTACTGACTCAACGTCAGCACCGCTTTTAGTCCATCCTTCACCGTGATGGCGTCGAGCTTCGCGCGCAACCTGGTGAACCCCTGGATGGCGATCAGCTGCACGCATTGCTCGATGAGACTACGTGTGCGGTTGCGCACACGGTCAATCACTTCCTGTTGCTCGACCTCGCCCAACTTCTGCCAGACGTCCTGCGCGTGACGCAGTTCATCGAGCACGGCATTCATCAGGTCGCCGTGCATCGTCTCGGCGGCCGTGGCCTCGAGCGCGTCGACAGCGGCCTGCGGCTCGGCGACTTTTTCCGACTTCTTCTTGGTCATGATGGTTCTCGAAAGGGAATGAGTGCCCTGCGCAGTAACGGCCGGGACCAGCCGCAGGAGAAACCGCTGCGCTCGGCGGCTTGAATCAGGCGGCCTTCTGGGCCCAGGGCGGAGCTGCAGCCGCGGGGGCCGCTGCTGCAGCTGGTGCGGCCGCCTGCTGGACGACAGGGGCGGCGCCCTCGATGCGCTTCCAGGCTTTGATCTCGTTCCCGTCGCGCGTGCGCCGGCCGCCATCGGCGGCGACGAACTCGACGCGGATCACGTGCGGGATGTTGTGCAGCTGCTGGCTGTCGGTGATCGCGGTGGCAATACCGCACGCGGCACAGATGGCGAACAAGTGGCCCTGCGCGATAGAGACGGCCTGCGTGTTCGGGTTGTCCAGGTTGAGGCGTGCCCAGACCAGGCGACCTTTGTACGCGCCGTCGATGATCTGGTAAGTCAGCTCCAGGTACTGCCCATCGTTCTTCTTCGTGGGCTTCATGTCGCTATCGGTGATGATCGCCGGGTACTCGCCGGACGGCACCGGCGCGAAATCTTGCGCCGGTGGGACGGCGTTGGGGTCGAATGTTTGGCCGAGAAATGCCATGGTGTGCTCCGTAGTGGTGGGTGGGTTAAGCGGCGGCTTGGGCGGCCGGAGCGGGGGTCATGGCCCCGATCAGGGCCGACCAATCGAGCGGGATCGTGTCGGGCATGCCGTAGCGGTTCTTGGCGACGTAGGCCGGCTTCGGCGTCACATGGAGGATGCGACGGCCGGTGGCTACGCCGCGTGCGCGGTTGCCGCTAAATCCTGCGGCTTCCTTCTTGATCGCGGTTTCGCATTGCGCGAAGCCGATGATGTCGCCCCATTCCTGCACCAAGGCGGCGGCGCCGCGCTGCAGCTTGATCTGATAGCGGTCGTAGGCCTCGGAATCGGGCGAGTCGAAGTGCTTGATTTCGCTGTGCGCGATGACGATCACGGCCATGCCGCGCGTACGCAGCGCATCGAGCTTGTCCAGGAACTGGCGCCAGACCGTGTTTGCCTCGATGTAGCCCTTGCCATACCCGGGAGCTTCGATCGAAGCCCAGCTGTTCTTCTGACACACGTGCTGCCAGATCAGCGGCTCCAGCCAGTCCGCGGAATCGATCACCGCGGTGCCGAAGTCGTGCTTTTCCTTCAGCAGCGAGTCGACAGCGGCTTCCGCTTCCGCGTAGCTCGACAGCAACGGGAACGCGTTCGTCTCGATGCCAGACAGGCCATCCTCGAACGGAAGGAAAATCGGGTTGTAGGCGCTGGCGCCCAGGGTGGACTTGCCGACGCCGTGCTCGCCGTGGATCACCACGCGTGGCGGCGTGTTGGCGCGGGTGGTTTTCGCAATGGATGCGAGAGAGATAGCCATGGAGTTCTCCGTTGAATTACAGGACGTCGACGCTCACGCTGGCTTTCGCCGGCTTGATGGTCAGGGCTTGGGCGAACACGGCGTAGAGCTCGGGCTCGTCGGATTGGAGGTGCCGCAGCTCGGTCAGCGACAGCTCGGGCTTATAGCGGACCAGACGATCGCGGGTTGCTTCCGGGATCTGGCCCTTGATCTCTTCGAACACCGACGCGTCGAGCGCGCGGGTGAGCTTGCCGATGGTCTTCACAGTGAAGTACGCGGTTTTGAATGTCGTGCTGCCTTCGGGCTTGCAGCCGACCAAGGCGATCAACGCATCCTCGGCCGCGATGCGCGCCGTTTTCGCGGTGTCCTCGGCCTGCTTGCATTCGCGCAGGTGCTGGGCCGCATGGTCAACAGCGCTCGGCATCGGGATGGCGGCAGCGATGGCTGGTTCAGTTGCAAGATTCATTGCCATGATCTCCAAGAGGGTGCCGGCGACAGCGGGCTCCACGCGGGGGAACGCTTCCCCCGCCGGCGCCGGCGAAAAGTCAGGCCGCGGTGGGCGGCGGATTGCGATCGGATTGCTGCGGGCGCGAGGCCTGCCGGATGAACCTGCGGGCGAGCGTCAGGGCGTGGGCGGTACTGGTGGTCTGCATCGCCTCGAGAGCGATGCGTTCGGCCTGGCGAGTGGTCGCCATGTCTGCAGGCGAGTTCATACGCAGCAGGCGGCGCGCGGCGAAGGCGTCGGCGGGATAGACCGTGGTGGCATCCATCACAACCACCTCGCGAGCCAGCACGCGCCGGCCATGCAGGCGCACCAGGCAATCACGCAGGCCCAAAATTGCCATGCCTTGATGGCCGCTGGTACCGGCTCAGGCTCGCGTCGACGGTTGATCTGCGTCAACGGGCGGTGCGGCGGGTTTGCCCAGTTGCGCGCATCAGCGCGGCGCTGGCCGGCGGTGCGGGTGTCGCGGTACGCCAGACGCGGCTCAGGCTTGCGGGCCCGGGTGCTCACGACGCACCTCCTACGCGGGCAAGGGCGGCGCGAAGGCGATCAAGCTCGTCTTGTGCCATACCTTCTTCGGTAACGGCGGCCTTCACCGCCTCGATCAGCTCGGCCACGGCAGCGCGGGCTTCGTGGCCGCGTTCGATCATCGGCCGCGCGGGATCGTCGCTCTCGACGCCGCGAGACGCGAATGCGAGCAGAGCATCCATCATCGCCAGCACATCCCCCCGCGCCGTCACGATTGCACCTCGCGAGCCCGGAGCATGGCGTCGGCAAGACGGTAGGCATTCCACGCGATCTGCGCCTCGACCTCGCGACCATTGCGCTCTGCCTCGTGCACCAATGCATTGCAAGCGTCACCCGGAACTCCGGCTGTCACCAGCTCGGAGTGCATCGCCTTCGCCGCGAAGTAATCGCGCAGGCTCATGCCTCGAAACGCCGCCTCGTGCGCTGCCCCGGTCTCGGGGAATACCGGAAACGCCGGCCCACCGTTATTGATCGGCGCGCTCATTTCGCACCGCCTACGCGTTGGTTGAAGTCCGCGAGTTGTTGGTTTTCCAGCTCGTGTTGCTCTCGTTTCGCGCAGTACTTGTGCACGCGATGCTCGGCGCCGATGGGATCGACGATCAGCGCAAATACGGGCTTCCTGGCGACGTACATGAGCTGCCTTCCGCAAATCCAGCAGATGGGGCGACTCATTTCGCGCCCCATATAGCCATCCAAAGCGGCCTCGCTGCCGGCGATGCCAGCCACATCGACACGCCCATTGCGGCCACGTACCAGCCGATGGGGCGCCACTGAATACGGCGCACGGCGCGGAAATCGCGATTGCGGCGACGGTCCGGCGCATTGCAGCTCCACGGTCCATGCGCGTCGGCCTTGCGCTGCCCGGCGGTGCGGGTGTCGCGGTACGCCAGACGCGGCTCAGGCTTGCGGGCCCGGGTGCTCACGACGCACCTCCTACGCGGGCAAGGGCGGCGCGAAGGCGATCAAACATGCGGTCATCGCCGGTGTGACGCGTCGCGCGACGCTCCACCGTTGTCGACGCAGCGATCAGCTCGGCCACGACCGCGCTCGCCGCGTCCATGGCCTGGGCTCGTTGATTCATGACGATTGCAAACTCGGAATTGGTGCACTCGTCCGCAACGCCATGCAGACCGATGGCCGTTTGCCGCAGCACTGCCAGCACGTCCACCGGGGCGCTCATGCCCGCACCATGAGCCAGAGGCCGGTCAGGGCGACGACGCCGCAGGTCCAGCAGATGAGGATCAGCCAATGCAGGTGATCGGCCGAACGGAACTTGTCGAAGATGCTTGCCATCTCGTTCTCCTTCGCCCGGGGTGTGGGGCGATGGAGAGATTAGCTAAACGCTTAAGCATCCGTCAAGCAAAATGCTAAAGTTCATCGAAACGATGCGGTTCAGTAATTCGACGTCGTAACAAAAAGCCCGCCGAAGCGGGCTTGGTTCGCGGCTTGGTGATGCAGGTGATCAGTGCTTGCGCAGGGTCCACCACGCGGCGACGCGACCAGCTATCGTCAACTCGCCTTCTTGGTTCGGCAACACGATGCGGGATTCCTCGCGCGCGGCGAGCATGGATACGATCTCAAGTTGCTGAGATAGCACATCAGCACGCAGGCGCTTGACCTGCCAGCCGTCGCGGAACTGCAACACGTAGTACCCGTCGCCATCGTACCGATGCACGCTCGTGTCCACGAACAACAGATCCCCATTCATGATGCCCGCGCCCACCATGCTGTCGCCACGGACCGTTAACACGTTGATACTGGCCCGGTTGCGCGGGAAGTGTTCTGCCGCCCACTGTTCTGACACGTCAAGCCACCGCACGATCTCTGGTTCCCCATCCATGGTTTCCGCCCCTGGTCCAGCTCCGGCGGGAAGCCCGAGCTGCGGAACCCGAACGTACCCTGGCACCGTCTCAGTTGACGCGATGGCATAAACAGCCCTGGGTTCAGCCACGCCTTTGACATCCGGATCGAACGGAAGATATTGCGGATGGATGGCGTCCATGGCGCCGGCGTCCCAACCCAGTCGAGCCTCCAGCTTTCGTGCAGTACGGTCCCCAATAGCTCGTTTCCCGCTCAGAAGCTGGCTCAGATACGAGGGCGACATACCTAGTTCAACCGCCAAGTCCGTAAGGGTTCCGCCACGGCTCTGCCACGCACGCGCCACCCCATCGAGGTTCGTGTGGCGGTACTGCTTCGACGTAAGGGAAACCATCAACATAATATTAGCTTGCTGCTAATTATCCGGTTTAAGCACACTGCTTGACGTCTACTTAAGCGTGTAGCTAAACTCACGGCCATGGACCTTTCTGAGTACATCGCCGATTCGGCCCGGCGCGCGAAGCTCGCCGAAGACCTTGACACCTCACCCATCTACCTGTGGCAGCTGGCCACGGGTTGGCGCGCACGCAAACCGTCGCCACAGATGGCGATGCGCATTGAAGAGGCGACGGGAACAGAGGTTCGGAAGGAGTCTCTTCGTCCCGACATCTGGCCGGCTGACGATCAACATCGCGAGGCAGCGTGAGCCATGCGAGTTAGCTTTGCCATCGGTCTTCATACAAAAAATTTTGACCCAGCGAGGTCCGTCCAATGAAGTCCAATTACCGGAGCTCGTTGGACGGACCGCAGGCGCCGCTACATCTTGTCCGCACCGCGCAGGCGGTTGATCCATCCCTGGTGGTAGCGCAGCCGAGCTTCCTGGCGGCAATCAAACTTTGCATTTCGCTTGGTGGCTTTGAGGCGGAAAAGCAGGTCTATTCGCCACTCGACATCGACGCCAGCCACTGGACCCGCATCATTCGTGGTGACGCGCACTTCCCGGTGGACAAGCTCATCGCGCTCATGGACCTATGCGGCAACGAGGCGCCTCTCATTTGGCTGACTCATGCGCGTGGCTACGACGTGGCCAGTCTGCGCAAACGCGAGACTGAAACTGAGCGTCAACTTCGCGAAGCAAACGAAGCCCTGGAAGCTGAGCGCATGAAGGTCCGCGTGCTCACCGAAGCATTGCACGGGCGCGCGGCATGACAGCAACGCCCGACTCGCGGCTGGCCTATGCGCTGCGCTACGCCGCCGCGGGCTTCGCCGTGTTCCCTCTGCACTGGATCGTCGACGCCGGCGACACGCGCCGCTGCAACTGCCGCGACACGGATTGCCGCAGCAAGGGCAAGCACCCGATGACACCCAACGGGGTCAAGGATGCGACCACCGATCCCGCCCAGCTCACCACCTGGTGGACCCAGTGGCCCGAGGCCAATATCGGCATGGCGATGGGCGGACCGATGCGTCTGTGCACGGTCGACACTGATCCGCGCAACGGTGGCGACGTCACATTGGCCGAGCTGATCGACAAGCACGGCCCGTTGCCCGATACCGCCATGGCGCTGACCGGCGGCGGCGGTACGCATCACCTCTTCACCGTGCCGGACGGGGTGAAGCTCCCGGGCAAGATCGGCACTGGCATCGACCTGAAAGGCGAGGGCGGTTATATCGTCGTCGAGCCGTCGCGACATGAGTCCGGTGTCACCTACGCCTGGGAGGCGTCGAGCGATCCGCTGGACGGCCAGGCCATCGCGCCACTGCCGGCTTGGATCCAGACCGCGAAGGAAGCGGCGAGCGCGCCCGCGGCGCCGACGGTGCGCGCCGTGGGCATCATTCCGCCGCAGCAGGCCATCGAACTGCGCAGCGCGATGGCGTTCCTGGACGTCGACGATCGCGAGACCTGGCTGCAGGTCGGCATGGCCCTGCACTCGACCGGCGCGGCCAATGCATACGGCTTGTGGGTCGAGTGGTCCCAGCTGTCGACCAAGTTCCGCGCGGACGATCAGCGCCGGGTCTGGGCATCTTTCACCAGCACCGGCGGGATCCACGTGGAGTCCATCTTCGCGATGGCAACGCGGGCGGGGTGGGTCAACCCGGCCAGTGCGGAGGCCGTCAGGTTCTCCGAGTCTGTGGAGCAAGCGATTGCTGCGGCGAACAGCCGGACGCAGGTCGAATTGATCGAGCCGGATGCTACCGAGCCAACGGGCACCACCCTGCCGGTACCGGTGCTCGAGGCGGCCGCGCAATGGATGGACCAGCGATACGCGCTGACCCATCCGGCGGTGAGCCGGCAAGCGGTCCTGGCACTGGCGGCGCTCGGATCCAGCCGGGTCTACATCGGCGACGGCGGCACTCCGGCGCACCTGTGCCTCGGCATCGTTGCCGAAAGCAGCATCCTGACCGCCTATGCCCGGGACGCGATCTCGCGCGTACTGGACGATGCCGGCCTGCGCAGGATGATGCGCGGTACCCGCACGAACTCCCCAAGCAACGTCTACTCGACGCTGTTCCGCTCGCCGGCGGCGATCCACATCGTGGCCGATTACGGACACCTGGCTCAGTTCGCGAAGCGCCAGCCCAGCGGCGTGCTGGATCAGGCCTTCTGCGTCATGGCCGACGCCTACGCCTCGAGCACGATCTATATCGACTCCGCGGTCGAGGCCGGATTGAAGCCCTCGGCCACCGATGACCAGTTGGTGGTCCATTCGCCATCGCTGACCACGCTGCTGCTTTCCACGCACGAGCAGATGGGCACGCTGCTGCAGCGCAACGAATTGACGCGCGGGCTGATGGCCTACCAGTTGCCGGTGATCGTGGACACCGCCGGCGCCGTCGAGAGCGAGGCGTCGAACGCACCCGTGCCGCCCCAGCTGCGCGACACCCTGCGCGCGGTGCGTCGGCTGCAGAACCACCCGGGCGACCTGTCGATGCAAGACATCTTCGGGCAGCAGCCCTGCTTGCGGCCCAACCTCGTCCGCGTGCGCTTCGCGGTCGACTGCCGGGAGCATGCCGCCGCGATCAACGCCGTGAGTGCTGAGCCGGCCCACCGGCCGCTGGTGCTGGCGGCACAAGAGACCGCGCGGCGCCTGGCGGTCGCCTTGGCGCCCTGGCGCGACCCGCAGACGCCGGTGGCCACGCGCGACCTGATCGACTGGTGTACTGGCTACGTCATCCGGCACCTGCACGCCTGGCTCGAGCAGTACAGCACGCTGGGCAACGAGGATGGCAAGACGGATGTTGGGCAGAAGGTTGTGTCGGTGATCACCGCACGCCGCTCCGCTGGGCTGCCGCGCGCGCACGTTGCGATGTACTGCCGACCGTTCCGCCTCATCCGCGACAAGGAGAAGCGGGACCGCCTACTGGACTTGTTGATCGAGGATGGCGACCTGGTCGAAGTCACACCCCCGGGCAAGCGCCAGAAGGTGCTTGTCGCGGGTCGCTATGTCCGGCATCTGCAGGTGGTGAAGTGATTCATAAGACAAATAAGACGTTTGTAAGACAGGCGCGTCTTACGTGTTTTCCGCATAGCCGCGCCGCTTTCGAGGTTCGTAAGACAGTAAGACGGACCTTTATAGAAAAAGTGAAAAACCCCTTATAGGTCTTACGTCTTATGAACATCGTTCTTTGAGGCCCAGCAAGGGCTGGACAACCGAATTTCATATGTCAGACACGTAAGACAACGTCTTACGTTCACCAGAGGAAACGATGAACGCTCAACTTCAACCTGTTTCGATCGCCACGCCGCTGCTCACGCTGACCGATCAGCAGAACGCCGCACTGAACGCGATGCTTGCCTTCGCCAGGGGCGAGCACGGCGCGCGGATGATGACGCTTGAGGGTTACGCCGGCACCGGCAAGACGACGCTCGTTGGCGAGCTGCTGCGCGCCCTGGGCCGGCAACTGACCATTGCTGTCGCCGCACCGACGAACAAAGCGGTGAACGTGCTGCGCGAGAAGATCGGCGCCGGCGTGCCTGTCGAATACGGTTCGATCCACAGTTTCATGGGGCTGCGCCTGCGCGAGCGCGACGACGGGCGCCATGAATGCGTGCCAGAGGGCACGTCGACGGTGCACCAGTACCACCTGGTGATCGTCGACGAATGTTCCATGCTGAGCCGCCAGCTCTTCGGCGTGCTCGTGGCCACGGCACAGAACACCGATACGCGCATCCTGTTCGTCGGTGACCCCGCCCAGCTGCCACCGGTGGGCGATCGCCAAGAATCGCCGACGTTTGGCATGGTGCAGCACAAGGCGGTGCTGACCGACATCGTCCGGCAAGCCGCGGACAACCCCATCATCGCGGTATCGATGCGGATCCGCGAAGCGATCGAGGCGAGCCATCGCATGTCGCGCGCCGATATCGAAGCGGCTTGCCCAGCGCCGCCGGCGGACGCGCTGTATACCAACGGTGGTGGTGCCACGGCCTACAACTGGGCTCTGCACGATATCCGGCAAGGGCTCGACACGCGGATCCTCGCGTTCCGAAACGAGACCGTCCTGCGATACAACCGCGATATCCACGAAGCAGTGCACGGCTCGCTCACGCCATTCGCTGTGGATGAGATCGTCATGCTCAACGACTCGCACGATGCCCGTGACGCCGCCGGCCGCCGCGTTCCGCTGTTCAACAGCGAGGAATGCGTGGTGTCCGAAATCGGGCCTGGGTTTCATCCGCACCACGACGACGTGCCGGCGTGGCGTCTACGTCTGGTGCGTGACGATGGCTCGGCCGTGACCTGCTACGTGGTCGACGATCGCGCCAAGCTGCAGGGCAGGATTCGCCAGATGTTCTCCGATGCGGCCAGGCTGAAGTCAGAGCTGACGGCCCAGCGAGATTCGACGAAGGATGCCGAGCGCAAGGCGCTGATTGGGCGGGCCTGGGCGCTGGTCAATGACTTCGCGAATGTGCGGCATGTCTACGCGATGACGATTCACAAGTCGCAGGGGTCGACCCTGCATACCGCGATCGTGGACCTGGGCGACGTCGACCGCATGCGCGACGACTTCGATTTCAACCGTGCGCTGTACGTGGCCACGACGCGCGCGGCCAAGCACCTGGCGTTCGTGGCATGACGGGGCGGTGGGGTAGGGTGCGCGCGCGCGGCGTACCAAAGATCGTCGGCGGGATGAACAAGACCGAGGCGGCCTATGCCAAGTACCTGATGCTGCGGCAGCACGCCGGCGAGGTGGTGTGGTTCGCGTTCGAGGCGGTGAAGCTACGCCTGGCGGACAAGACGTTCTACACACCCGATTTTACGGTGATGCTGGCGGACGGCACGATCGAGCAGCACGAAGTGAAGGGGTTCTGGGAAGACGACGCACGGGTCAAGATCAAAGTCGCTGCCGCGCTGTTCCCCTTCCGCTTCATCGGCGTCCAAAAGGACAAAACCGACTGGAAGATCGAGGAATTCACCCGAGAGGCAGCGTGATGCTCCCCATCAAGCCGGAGGTCTGCATCATCGACGGCAAGCTCAACGTCTTCCTTGGCGCCGATTACAAGGCGATGCCATTCGAGGTTGCGGATAAGTTCGTGCGTAAGCTGCAACGTGAGTTGGCGACGCTGCGGCGACAGGTCAAGCAAGAGGCGAGGGGGATGCGATGACGCGACGCGCAACCGATCTCGAGGCGCGCCTCACGGAGTGGGGCAAGGAATACGGCGGTGGCCGGTACGAGTTTGCGAGCGGAGGCTTGTCCCCGCTGTACGTGATGATGAAGTGGCACGGTCGCCCGCCGCAGGGGTTGGGCTTCACGCCGATCAATACCGCCGCTGACGAAGTCCACGCCGCAGTGAAAGCCCTGGCCGCGCAAGAGCAGGGCTGGCTGCCGGCGGAAGTCTTGCGGTGCGAGTACTGGCTGCCCGGCCAGCCGATCGACAGCAAGCTGCAGAAGCTGCGGCGGATCGGCGACAACGTGAGCCGCGTGCGGTATTACCAGCACCTGCGGCTCGCGCGGATCCACGTCGCCGCCTGGCTGCGAATCCCCTTCAGCGACGAGTGCGAACAAAAATGTGCGGCAGGGGTTGTGTAATTACAAAACGCGTGAAAAACTGGCAGCGTAGAAGTTCGACCCAGCACCCAAGCCCTGCCCTCACCGGCGGGGCTTTTTGTTGCCCCGCGATCGAGGAAGAGCCCCGATGGTTGGTCGGGGCTCTTCGGGTTACTTCTTTTTGGCCGGCGGCCGGTTGTGTTCCTTTTCCGTCGTGTTCGGGTGCTTGTCCGCGTAGCCCTTCTTCACGAACTTGCCATTTTTGGCATTCCGGTAGTCGGCCGGTCCTTTCTTGTCTGCCACGGCTCTGTCCTCCTCGCCCGTCAGTGGGCGACCAATCATCGCGCGATCAATCTGGTCAATCCAATGCCCGACCTTTCAATCGCGGTTGGCATCGTCCATATGACGATGCTGAAGCTGCTTCCTGGACAGTTCGATTCTCCGGCCGCACGTGTCCTGCTGCTGGCGATCGGCCTGCAGGAGTCGCGCTTTGAGCATCGTCAACAAGTTGGCGGGCCTGCGCGCAGCTATTGGCAATTCGAACAGGGTGGCGGCATTCGTGGCGTGCTTACGCATTCGGCGAGCAAATCCTACGCGCGTGCGTTCTGCGGATTGCGCGCCGTGGCACCGGTTGAGAGCGACGTCTACGCCGCGTTCCTCGCAGACGACCTGCTGGCCTGTGCGTTCGCGCGGTTGCTGCTCTGGTCCGATGCCGCGCCGTTGCCGGAGATAGGCAATGAGACGGGTACCTGGGCGTATTACCAGCGCAACTGGCGTCCGGGCAAGCCGCGTCCTGAGACCTGGACCGCGTGCTACCAGGCTGCGGTAGCGGCGCTCACATAACAGGGGCGTGGAGATGATCTATGCGTACACGCTGGAGCAAGCTCGTGCATGACGATCTAAGGGCATTCTGGGCACTGATCATCACCGGTGCGGTCATCGCCCTCGGCAAGCTGCTCGCCGGCAGCGAGAAGATCACGCTGCGTCTGGCGGCCGGCCGGATCATCTTGGGCTCGGCGACGTCGCTTGTCGCCGGCATGCTGCTGCTGCAGATCCCTGATATCTCTCCGCTGGCCCTGCTAGGGACCGGGTCGGCCCTGGGCATCGCGGGCGCTCAAGCCGTTGAGGTCGCGATGAGTCGATGGGGCGGGGGCGCCAAGTCGTGATCGCAACGATGCGGGCCAGGCTCATCGCCGCCGGCGTCCTGTTGCTGGCGATAGCGGGCGCCCTAGTTTGGTTCGGTCTGCATGAGCGTGCCGTTGGCGCCGCCGGCGTCCAGGCGCGGTGGGGTCAAGCCACTGCCGAGCAAACCAAGGTCGCGGCCGCGGCGAGCGAATCCGCGCGCAACTTCGAACACTCGCAAGCCGCCAGCTTTTCGCTGATCGCCAACTCCTACCTGCAGGCCACGACCCATGCGTATCCATCGATTGCCGACACTCTGCCTGGTGCTGTCGCTGCTGGCGCTGTCCGGCTGCGCAACGACTGCCCCAGCACCACTGGTGGTGGCGTGTCCCGCGCCGCAGCCAGTGCCCGCGCAGCTGATGCAGCCGCCACCCAGGCTCTTGCGGACCGCGTCGAAGCTGCGGTCGAAATTGTTCGTATCGGCGACGCCGCAGACGCCCGCGAGCGCGAGCTCAGTGCGCAGGTGACGGCGTTGCAGTCCATCCTGAGGGCTGAACGCAATGGACAATGACAAGTTGGCCGCGCTCGCGAAGCAGTGGGAATCCGATGCGGTGCAATACGAGCGGCGCAACCGGAGCATCAACCGGAGCGCATGCTTCGACGGCAAGCGCCAGCTCAACGTGGGGCTGGCTGTAGCAAGCCGTGCGCATGCTGAGGCGCTGCGCGAGCTGTTGGCTGAGAGCGAGCCGTCCCGGATTCAGGCTGTTCCGACCTGGATGGGAGTAGACATGGCCGCTTCCGATGAGTGAGGACATCGCCGCTTTGATCGCCAGCAACCGCGAACTGGCCGAGGCTATCCGTGCGCAGGCCGTGGCGCTCAATGCGCTGGCCGACGCGATCGCGGCACCGATGGAGGAAGAGCCGGATCACGCCGATGACGTGCCGCGGTACATGGACGGGACGCCGATCGAAGACTGATGCCGATTCGCCCGCCGATCTACCGGCCGCAGTCACGCTCACGCGCCGCAGCACGCAAGGACCAGGACCAGGCTCGCACGCGCGAGCAACCGTGGCGCCGCTGGTACTGGACGGCGCGCTGGCGCAGGTTGGCCAAGCAACAGCTGGCCATCGAGCCGCTGTGCAGGACCTGCGCGCAAGCGGGGCAAGTTACGCCGGCATCGGTGTGTGACCACGTGGTGCCACACAAGGGCGATCCGGAGCTGTTCTGGAACGGCGAGAGGCAGTCGCTGTGCAAGCCTTGCCACGACGGCGCGAAGCAGGCGCTGGAGCGGGGCCGCGGCCGGGTGCAGGTCGGGCTCGACGGCTACCCGATCGCGGGCCGGGGGCGGGTCGAAAGTTCAAAGCCGTTCGCGCCTGCACCGGCGCCCAAGTCATTTATTCGCACCGTCAATTGAGAAAAACAGGTTTCTGAGATGGCTCGGCCACGCAAGGCGCACAACCTGAAGGTCGTTGCCGGCACCGCGCGGCCGGACCGCATCGAGCCGACTGGCGTGGACCTCCCCTTGGTGGACGGCGTCCCGCCGGCGCCCGATTGGTTGCCGAATGCGCACGCGATCAAGGAGTGGGATCGGCTGGCCCCAATCCTGATTGCCAACAAGCTGTTGACCGAAGCGAGTCTGTCGACCCTCGGCATGCTTTGCGCGCTGCACGGCAAGATCGTCCAGCTCTACGCCGCGGGCGAATCGCCGAACGGCCACATGATGGCGCAACTGCGCGGGCTGTCGAACGACTTCGGGTTGACGCCGGTCGCGCAGGGCAAGGTGAAACCCAGTGGTGAAAAGGAAAAAGGCAACCGCTTCGCCAGCAACGGCAAGCGGTGACCGGGACTATGTAGCGATCGCGACGGCCTACGCCCGCGAAGCGATAGCCGACAAGAAAGGGAGGAAGTTCTGCAAGTGGATTCGCCTTGCGGCGAAGCGGTACATCGATGACCTGAAACGGGCGAAGGCGAAGAGGCCGCCGTTCGTGTTCGATGAGTGGCATGCGCGCGACGCCTGTGACTTCATCGAGAAGCTGCCGCACGTCGAGGGGGTGTGGAAGAACGCTGACGGGTCGCCGCAACCGTACATCGTGCTGCATCCGTCGCATGTGTTCTTCGTGGCGCAGCTGTTCGGGTTCCGTGACCTGGACGGCAGTCGGCGGTTCACGTCGGCGCTGTTCGCGGTGGCGCGCAAGAACGCCAAGTCCACGTTGGCCTCGGCCATCCTGCTGTACTGCCAGTGCTGCGAACCGGAGCCTGGATCGCAGATCATCAGCGCGGCAACCACCGGCAGCCAGGCACGAATCATTTTCAACGTCGCCAAGCGCATGGCGGAGCTGTCGCCCGACCTGCGCGAGGCGTTCGGGCTGGAATGCTGGGCCAATGCCATCAGCCGGGTGGAAACCGGCAGCACGTTCAAGCCGATCAATGCCAAGGCATCCACGCAGGACGGTCTGAACCCGTCGCATGTCGGTCTGGACGAAATCCACGCGCACAAGACCGCGGACCTGTTGAACGTACTGACCTCGGCTGCCGGCGCGCGGGCTTGCCCGCTATGGCTGTACACCACGACCGAGGGCTACACCAACCCAGGGCCATGGGGCGACATCCGGCAATTCGCGAAGCAATTGCTGCAGGGCGTGTTCGGCACCACCGCTGACCACTTCCTGGTGCTGTTCTTCGCACTGGATGATGGCGACGCGGATTACGACGAAGCGGTCTGGGTCAAAGCCAACCCGCTGATCGACGTCAACCCGCATCTGCTGACAGCCATTCGAAAGGAGGCCGTTGAAGCGAAGGCAATGCCGTCGAAGGCGGCTGAGTTCAAGATCAAGCGGCTGAACCGACAAGCTGCCGCCGCAGAGGCCTGGGTCGACCTGGGTCGATGGAAAAAGTGCGGGGGCGAGGTCGATCTGGACTGGCTCGCGGGCTATCCCTGCTGGGGCGGTCTGGACTTGGCCAGCACGCGCGACCTGTGTGCGTTCCGCCTGGTGTGGAAGGTGGACGGGATCTACTACACGTACGGTCGGCGCTGGGTGCCGGCATGGGCCGTGGCGCAGCGTACCGAGCGCGGGACCGTGCCATATGCCGGTTGGGTGTCGGCCGGGCTGATCACGCAGACAGACGGCGACGTGGTCGATTACGCAGTGATCGAGGCGGACATCCTGGCGCTGAACGAGCGGTTTCACCCGCTCGCGATCGCGTATGACAAGTGGAACGCCACCGACATCACCAACCGCTTGGTGTCGGCCGAGGTGCCGATGATCGAGTTCCGGCAGGGACCGCAGAGCTACCACCCGGCGATGCAGGAACTGGAACGCGCGTACATCGCCGGCAACCTGCACCACGGTGCTGATCCAGTGCTGGCCTGGTGCGCTAGCAACCTGGTGCCGCGGCGGGATGCGAACTTGAACATGGCGCCGGACAAGAAGCGTTCGGCGGAGAAGATCGACGACATGGCCGCGCTGCTGATGGCGATGGGCGTGTCGATGGGCGAAGCACCCACAACGGAAATCACTCAAGGTTTCGTATCCCTATGACGATGAGCGCCACCATTGCCCGCGAGCGACTGACCGCAGCAGTCGCGGTCGATCGCGCCATTCGTGCGCACACGCCGTTGGTCCGCGCACTGGCCGATGGTGAAACGGCCATGTCGTCGGACGCGATCAAGATGTTCGAGATCTTCGGCGATCCGACGACGTCGGCCGGCGCCGTGGTGAATGAGAAGACGTCGATGCGCGTGTCGGCGGTGTACGCGTGCGTGAGCTTGATCGCCGGATCCATCGCGCAGTTGCCGCTGCCGATCTACGAGCGCGTCGATGATGCACGGATCAAGGTGCAGCACGACTACTGGTGGGTGCTCAACGAACAGTGCTGCCCGGCTTGGGGCGCCGCCGCGGCGTGGGAATTCCTGATCACGCAGATGCTGCTGCGCGGTGACGGCACCGCCTACATCCAGCGCAATCGCGCTGGTGCCATGACGGGACTCATTCCGTGGCCGCGCGATCGCGTGGATATTGTCGAGCAGCCGCGGGCCAGCACGCGCGAACCGCGCAGGCTGCAGTACACCTTCCATGACGACAAGGGCTATTTCACCGTCGACCAGGACGACGTGATCCACATCCCGGGATTCGGTTTCAACGGCGTCTGCTCGATGTCTGTGATCCAGTGGGGTGCGCGCAACGGCATCGGCATCGCGATCCAGGGTGATGAGCACGCCGGCAAGTTCTTCAGCGAAGGCGGCAAGCCGGAGGTGGCGATCAAGGCGCCGGCAAAGATGTCGCCGGATCAGCAGGAGGACTTCCGCACCGCATGGGTTGCCAAGTACGGCGGCACGCAGGGCAACCGCCGGATTCCCTTGATCCTCACCGAAGGCCTGGACGTCAAGGAACTGACCATGTCCGCCGTAGACCAGCAGTTGCTGGAATCGCGGCAGTGGCAAGTGATCGACATCGCGCGCGCATTCGGCGTGCCGCCGCACATGATCGGCGAGACGACCAACGCCAGCAGCTTTGGCACCGGCATCGAGCAGATGGGTATCGGCTTCGTCAAATACACCCTCGGCGCCCACTTGCGTCGGATCAAAGACGAGCTGAATCGCAAGCTGTTCCGCACCGTGCGGTATTTCACCGAGCACAACGTGGACGGGCTGATGGCCGGCGACTCCAAGGCCCAAGGCGAGTATTTCGCCAAGGCGCTCGGCGGCCCCGGTTCCCAAGGCTGGCTGACCGTCAACGAAGTGCGCCGGCTCAAGAACATGCAGCCGAAGGATGGCTGGGACGACATCACCAAGGCCGGCAGCAAGCCGGTGAAACCTGAGGACCCGAACAATGACGATCCCGAAGCTGCTCCAACTGGCGCGTGACAACGCCTCGAAGTCCAAGCCGCTGCGCGCGGAGGCATCTGGCGACGAAACCACGCTGTACATGCATGGGGTGATCGGCGGGTTCTGGGGTGACATCGACGAGACCGAGTTCGCGAAGACGCTCGCCGGCATCACGACCGGCACGATCCATCTGCGCATCGATTCGCCCGGCGGCGACGTGTTCGCCGCGCGCGCCATGATGACGGCGATCGCGCAACATTCAGCGAAGGTCATCGCGCACGTTGACGGCATGGCCGCGTCGGCTGCAACCGGCATCTGCATGGCGTGCGATGAGGTGGAGATCAGCCAGGGCGCCGGCTTCATGATCCACAACGCCTGGACCGTGGCGATCGGCAACAAGAGCGACATGTTGGATACGGCCGCGCTGCTCGAAAAGATCGACGCGGGCCTGGCCAGCGATTACGCGCGCCGCACCGGCAAGACCTCTGATGACGTGGTCGCGCTGATGGATGCCGAGACCTGGTTCACGGCCGACGAAGCGGTAGAGAACGGCTTTGCCGATCGCAAGGTCGAGGTGGTGAAAGAGCGCTCCAAGAACACCTGGAACCTGTCGGCCTACAAGAACGCGCCGAAGACCGAGAAACCCGAGGCTGATGACGTCGATGTCGCGGCCTTCCGAAACACGCTGGAGCGGCGTCTCTCGCTGCTCGAGCGCGCCCCTGCGTAAGCGGCTCCCGCACGCAGCTCACACGACCGCCGAAAGGCGGTTTTTTATTGCCTAGAGGAATCACCATCATGGCTTTCAATCTTCAGGCCGAGCGGGAGCGCCGTACCGCGCTGGCGAAAGACACCCGCAACCTGCTGGAAAACAACACCAGTACGTGGAACGACGAACATCAGAAGAAGTACGACGAGAACCTCGCCGAGATCGAGCGCATCGACGCCGCCATCGAGCGTCACCAAAAGGTCATGGACCTGACGGCTGAGAACAACCTGCGCGATGCCGGTGTTCGCGAAAGCGGGGACCCGGCGGCCAGCAAGGACGAGGCCGTCCGGCTGTTCGACAAGTGGACGCGGGGCGGCGACAACGCCCTGACGCCAGACGAGTGGACGGCGGTGCGCAACACCATGTCCACCACCACCGACAGCGAGGGCGGGTATACCGTCCCGACCACCGTGGCATCGGCAATCCTGGATGCGCTCAAGGCCTACGGTGGCATGCGAACCGTGGCCGACGTGATCCGCACCACCAGTGGCGAGCAGATGAACTTCCCGACTTCCGATGGTACGAGCGAGGTCGGCGAGCTGATCGGCCAGAACACGACCGCAACGGATCTCGACATCAGCTTCGGCACCAAAGCGCTGGTGGTCTACAAATATTCGTCCAAGGTCGTGACGGTGCCGTGGGAGCTGTTGCAGGATTCCTCGGCAGACATCGAGGGCTTCGTGCGCAACCGTCTGCAGCAGCGCCTGGGCCGGATCACCAATCAGCACTTCACGACCGGCAACGGCACCACCCAGCCGAATGGCATCATCACCGCAGCTAGCGTCGGCAAGACCGGCGCGGTAGCGGCGACGCCTGCGATCACGTATGAAGACCTGATCGATCTGGAGCATTCCGTCGATCCGGCCTACCGGGCGAATGCGAACTGGATGTTCCACGACGACATGCTGAAGCTGATCCGCAAGGTCAAGGACTCGAGCGGGCGCCCGATCTTCGTCCCGGGCTACGAGCAGGGCAACCCCGGTGGCGCGCCGGATCGGTTGCTGAACCGCAACATCACGATCAATCAGGACATGGCCAGCCCGGCGGCTGCCGCTGTGTCGATCGCGTTCGGCGATTTCAGCTACTACAAGATCCGCGACGTGATGGCCGTGACCTTGTTCCGCTTCACCGACTCGGCCTACACCAAGAAGGGTCAGGTCGGGTTCCTGGCCTGGATGCGGTCGGGCGGCAACCTGGTCGACGTGGGCGGGGCCGTCAAGACGTTCAAGCACGGCGCCGCGGCGTAACCACTGGCGGGCGGTCTTCGGGCCGCCCGCTCTTCTTGGCTTCCGAGGAATCGACCATGGCAAAGAAAGAAGAGGCGTCGAAAGCCGACGCCGTCGAGTGTGCGGTGCTGTACGACAGCGTCTACGGCAAGCACGACGACATCATCGAGTTGGACGCGGATGCTGCGGAAGCGGCGCGCGCGGCCGGCTACGTCGACACCCACCCCAACGCGATCAAGGCGATCCGGGACGCGGCGAAGGTCGCTGACGCTGCGGACGAGAAGGACTGACCCCCATGCTGCGCGTGACGGCCCAGGCCACTGTCGAGCCGGTGACACTGGATGAGGCCAAGTTCCAGTTGCGTGTGGACGACAATGACAGCGACACGCTGATTGGTGCACTGATCACCGCCGCGCGCGAGATGGTGGAGCGGCAGACCGGCTACGCGCTGGCTGCCGCTTCCTACGAGTGGACGCCAGAAGGTGACCGGACAGATCCGCTCCCCATTTTGCCGGGCACGGCGACCAGCGCGGTCGGGGAGTATCCGATCCTGTTCACCACTTCGCCCGGCGTGGTGCCGGCGGCGCTCAAGGCGGCCATCCTGCTGCTGATCGGCGACCTGTTCGCGAATCGCGAGGCTGGCGTCGAGAAGGCGCTGACCGAAAATCCGGCGGTGCAGAACCTGATGTTTCCGTTCCGGCGGGTGCTGCCATGAGCCTCGCCGCCGGCCGCCTCCGCCATCGCATCGTCATCGAGCAGAAGGTGACCACGCGCGACCCGGACACGGGCGCGGCGCTCACGTCATGGCTGCCATGGGTCACGAATGCGGATGGCACCGCGAAATCGATTGCCGCCGAGGTCGTGCCGCTGTCCGCGCGCGAATTCCTGGCGGCGCAAGCGGGGCAGTCGCAAGTGACGGCCCGCATCACTATCCGCTACCGGCCCGGCCTGGCGGCGACCATGCGGATCATCCACCGAGACCAGACCTACAACATCGCCGGCGCGCTACCAGACAACAAGAGCGGTCTCGAGTACATCACGATCCCGGTGTCCACGGACCTTGCCGGCGCGGGCGATGGCGCGCCGATCCACATCGCTCTAGACGGTGGCCAACTGTGACCACGCAATTCGTCATCGACAAAATCCAGTTCAAACGCGGCACGACGGCGCAGCGTATGGCGATCGTACTGGACGTGGGCGAGCCGTTTTTCGATGAAACGCTTGAAGCCGAGTATGTCGGCAATGGGACAACCCCTGGCGGCGTTCCGTCGTCTGGAGTTGGTTCCGGCATCACTCAGGCCGCTGCCGATGCCCGCTACGTGAAGCTCTCGCAGATCAACGCGGCCAGTGGCGTTGCGGGGCTGGATGCCGGCGCCACCATTCGACAAGACGCGATGCCGATGCCATCCATCCCTTTCACTTCGCTCGTCGCCAACAAACTCGCTTGAGGAATTGAATCATGGCCGGAACCTACAATGACGAATTGAGCGGGGCGCTCACTGATCTGTGCACCGCGATCAAGGGCGCAAACACGCGCGCGGGCGACCTTGCCTCGCTCTCGACCACGGCCAAATCTTCCCTGGTCGCTGCAATCAACGAGCTGAAGGCGTCCATCTCGGGTGCCGGCGCCACGATCAACGATGCCGCGCCATCCACGTCGGCCGTCTACAGTTCGCAGAAAGTCACTGACCTCGTAACGGCGGCGACCGCCAGTATCTTGAATGGCTCGCCGGCCGCTCTGGACACGCTCAAGGAACTGGCGGACGCGCTTGGCGACGACGCCAACTTCTCCAGCACGGTCACCACCGCATTGGGCAACCGCCTGCGATTCGATGCGGCGCAGACGCTGGACTCCACGCAGAAGGCCCAAGGCAATACAAACCTCGGCTCCGTATCGCTGGCGCAGTTCGGCGACCCAGCCATTGACCTTCGCGCCGTGGTTGCTGCCGGACTTGCGTAATGGCCTTCACTGATGAGTTGGCGCTGGCGCTGGAAGATGTGACGGCGGCGATCAAGGCGGCCTCCACAACCATCCCGTACAAGCAGATCACTGCCGATTACACGCTGGTGCCTGGTGACGCGGGCTGCCGGCTTGGTGTCGATGGCGCCACGCTGATCACGATCACCGTCGACGCATCCGTGTTCGAGGCGGATAAGGCGGTGCTGGTGTTCCGTGAAGGCGCGGGTGCAGTGACCATCGCGCCGGCATCGGGCACGACATTCCGCACGGCCGCAGCTACGACCAAGCTCGGACCGCAGTACTCACTCGCAACCGTCATCTTCAAGTCATCCACCGTCGCCGACATCAACGGCGAGCTTGCCGCATCCTGAGGTAACCCATGTCCTACGCCACCGTTTCGATCATCGCCCAAGACCCCGACATCGCCGCCCGCGTGCGTGGCTGCATCGCCTCCGAAGTCATGGCCAACCAGTACATGTCCATGTCCATCCTGCGCCAGCGCCTTGATCTGTCGGCCGCCATGTGGCTGCTTGCTGCATCCGCAGGCTGGGCCGCAGCTTGGGAGTCGGCATTGGCTGCTGACCGCACAGGCAACCCGCTGACCATTGGCGCCGATCCAGGGGTGATTACCGACGGCATGATCCTTTCGGCAGTGCAGGCGCTGCGGCCGTGAGCGCACTGATGATGGCGATTTCGGCCACGCTGCATCCTGCGGTGGCGAGCGTGCCGGCATCCGGTCCAGTACAGGAAATGACCGCGCTGTACGGCGCAGTCAACTCCTGGACAGTGACGTTCCCGCAGAAGGCCACGGCCGGCAACATCCTGCTGATCAACATCCATTCGTTGGTGGCCGTGAATACCCCAGCGGGCTGGACCTTGGCCGCTGCCGGATCGACGACCGGCGCCGGCATGTTCGTGTTCAAGCGCACGTCAGACGGCACCGAAACCAGTGTGGCGATGAGCACGACAGGCGCTACCACGGGGCGCATATCCGCTGCGATGCAGGAATGGCACGGCACGATCGCCGGGACAACGACCACTGACCTGGCGTCGCCGGCGGGCGGCACAATCTCGTCGGGACCGTCCAATGCTCCACCTTCGGCGACGGCCATCTCCGTCATGTTCACAAACGTCGGTTACCAAAACGTCGGCGCGATGACCTACGACTCCCCGTGGTCCGGTACCCCGGAAACCGTTACGCCGGACGGCGTTTCGTACCTCGCCACCGTGGCATGGCGGCCGGCACCGAACGCTGCGGTGACCCTCACCGGGACGCGGAAGACGCCGACGAATACCAACGTCAGCGGCTGGGTGCGCTGGCTCAACGTGTGGATTGAGCCGGCATGAAGATCACGATTGCGCACGACCTCAAGGCTGGCACGTACAGCTCAGACGACGCGCGGATCACGCTCGACGCGGGTTCCGGCACCGACGCGGAGCTGACGCTCGACTTCCAGTTTGCTGCGCCGCCTGTTGTCGATCCGCCTGATGATCCTGAGCCACCGAAGGACCCGCCGGTTGATCCGCCAAAAGACCCCGATCCTCCGGTTGATCCCCCCGTCGACCCGCCGAAGGACCCGCCTCCGCCGACGCCCATACCAGACGTCCCAGCCAACGACAACGATAGCCATGTCATCGTGCTGACCGTCGTCGATGGTGCGGGCCACGAATGGGCAGCGCGTGCGGTGGTCGGCAACGATCTGGCAGCCGCTGCACAGTACCTCGCGCTCGCCGACGCGGCGGGCATCCCGCATCCCGGCCTGACCGCGTGGTTCTACGCCGATTGCGTGGAAGTGGGTGCAACACGCCTCGACAATGCCTACGACTACATCAACTGCAAGACGGTGACGGTCACGTACGACGGCCAGCCCGCGCCTGTGCCGCCGAGCAGCAAAGCGGACGGTACGTTCGACTTCTGGCGCGGCTGTCGCTCGCCGGCCATCCGCTACGGCAAGCAAGTGGGCTGGAGCGCGGACGGGATCGACTGGTCACTGCTGCCCAGCTATGCGCTCGACCCACAGGTACCGTGGGATGACTCCAAAAAGGATTACAGCTTCAACGGCTACGGCAATTGCACGACGTGGACGATGGGCCAGGGCGGTTCGCGCCCGGACATCGGCTACATGCCTACCTGGAATATGGCGTTTCTGTGCAATCCGAGTGACGCGACGTGGGCGGTGGTGCGTCGCACCGAGGATCACATCGGCGGCTGGGGCGGCGTGTACTTTAGCGACCCGGAAACCGGCCGCATCGTGGACATCCACAAATACCCGAACACGACGACATTGCCGCAGGCGCAAGTGAGCAGCTACAAGAACAATGCCCTGGTGCCGTACCTGGGCAGTTACGATGGCGACACGCTGATCCCGGCCAAGGGTGCGCCGAAGTCATGGAGCACGACCGCATCGCCGATGGTCCCTGACAGCGATCACCTGACCGGGTATGCGCTGCTGGCGGCGATGGTCACCGGCACCGCGCGTGACCGCGACCATGCGTCGTTCTGGGGCAACTACACGCTGATCGGCATCGGTCCGCAATACACCGCCGCGGGCGGTTGCGCCATGGGCGCCCAGCGTCGGTTTGCCTGGTGCTTGCGCACGCTGTTCATGGCGTCGTATGTCAGTTCGGACCGCCAGTACTTCGCGGATGAGGTGGCGCGCAATTTGCCGATTGCGCTGGCCGCCGCGACCAACCCGTTCGGCATCTACGACGTGATGGCGACGTACCCGCGCGATCCTGCCGACGCCGACGGCTACCGTGGCATGGCGACGTGGCAGCAGTTCTATCTGTCCATCGTCGTGAGTGCCGTCGCGCGCAAGAATCCCGAGTGGCTGCCGTTCGCCCAGTTCCTCGCGAAGTTCATCCGGACCTGGCACGAGTACCCGTTCTATTTCTGCATGACGACGTACTTCCTGATGTGCTTCGAGCCGGACACCAAGACGCGCATGACCGACTTTCGCGCCATGGTCAACATGTCAATGACGCAAAACGGGTACTCGCAAGCCACCGCTGATGCGATCACGCAGGCGTCGACGGTTGAGGAAGCCTTCGCGGCGTTCCAGGCTGCGGCCACCGATTATGACGGCAAGTGCGTCGACGGCAGCGCCGACTACCTGGGCACGATCCACGATCCCGAGGCGTACCCGGCCATGGCGGATGCCGCTACCGCGTGCGCGCTGGACAGCGGGCTGGAAGGCATGGACGTGGTGCGGCAGCGGTATCTGGCACTCCCGACCCGGCCCAACTACAGCCGCGATCAGATTTTCCACATCGTGCCGAGGGCGGCGTAGTGGCTGAGTTCGCCGAAGTCCACGGCCTGGAAGAAACGCTCAAGGCCCTGCGCGCGCTGCCCAAGGCGATCAGCGGCAAAGGTGGTGGCCCTCTGCGCAAGGCGCTGTTCGCCGCGGCCAAGGTGGTCAAGGCCGAAGTGAAGCAATCGACGCCGGTCCGCTCCGGTCTGCTGCGCGACTCAATCGCGACGTTTCGTGACCGCAAGCCTGAAAGCATCGGCGCCGCGGAGCACTACACCGTCGGCATCCGCAAGCAGCGCAAGAAGTACCGCGAGAACTATCGGAACGCGCGACTCGGCCGCATCGGGAAGAGCTATAGCACGGCAGGTGCCGCGTACTACGGCAAATTCGTGGAGTTCGGCACGTCCAAGATGGCGAAGCATCCTTTCATGCGTCCGGCATTCGAGTCGAGCAAGCAACCCGCGCTGACGGCGTTTGAGAACGCGATGCGCAAGGAAGTCGGCAAGGCTGTCGAGCAGGCGAAACGCGGATGAACCCAAGCGTCTACCCACTGCTGTCCGGCAGCGCGGCGCTGACGGCGCTGATTGCCGACAGGCTGTGGCCGGTCACTGCGCCGCAAGACACCGCGCGCCCGTACCTGGTGTGGACGCCTGTCGGCATCAGTACCGAGCAATATTTCGCCAACCCGGATGACGTCGATTACGACCGCGTGTCGATCGACTGCTGGGCCGACGACTTTGCCGCAGCCGACGCAATGGCACGTGCCGCACGCGCCGCGCTGAGCGGTCACGGCTACCTGGTCAGCGGCTTCAGCGACTACGAGGACGACACCAAGCTGTATCGCGTGACCTTCGACTGGTCGTTTGTGACGACTCCATCCTGACGAAATCCTGACCCCGGCGCGCACGCTGGAGCGATGGACATGACCCGCCCTTGTGGCGGTTTTTTTGTGCGCAAAGAAAGCCAACCACGAGGAATCAAGCAATGGGCAAGATCAAAACTCAAGGTACTGACCTGTACGCGGTCAATGCCGCGACCACGGCCGCCAAGTTGGCGTGCATTACCGCGTTCAGTGGCCTCGGCGGGGCTCGCGGGCAGATCGACGTGTCGTGCTTCAGCTCCACGGAAATGGAGTTTGAGGGTGGCATGGCAAACCCTGGCCAGATCACCGTCGGCGGCATCTACGACACCGCGGACACCGTGTTCGGGGATCTGGTGGACCTGAAGGATTCCGGCGAGGTGGTCGACTGGTACCTCGGCGGCTCCGATGGCACCTCACCGCCGACCGTGGCAGCCAGTGTGCTGACCGCGCCGACAGGCCGTACCGGCATCACCTTCAGCGGCTACGTCGCCGACATCACCTGGCAGATGGACGCCTCCAGCGTCTGGAAATACCAGTTGGTGATCCAGCGTAGCGGCGGCTGGACGTTGGTGCCGAACGCGTAACCGATCCACCCCAACGGTGAAACCTCTTGCTGCGGACGCACGGGTACCCCTGCGCTGTCCACCGTGGCGCAGTCCGTGCGTCCGCAGCATCTATCAAACGGTGAATACCCATGAGCAATGAAGATTTCTACTCCCCGGAGTTCGAGGAAAAGACTTTCGCCCGGCACGGCCAGACCAAGACCTTCCGCGTCCGCGAGCTGTCGGGCGACGAGGCTGAAAAGCTGTTCGACATCCGCGGCCGCGACGGCAAGACGGACCAGGCGAAAATCAAGGGCTTGGACTCGCGCATCATCGCCACCAGTGTGGTCGAGTTCGACGGCGTGAACGAAGTGCCGATCACGCTGGAGCAGGCCGGCAAGCTGCCCGCCAAGTTCCGGCGTGAGCTGGTCAAGATCGCCATGGACATCAACGGACTGAACGAGGGCGCGGGTGAGGCTGTCGCGGGGGACTGAAGAAGGGCGGGGAGGCGTACTTCTGGCACCTCCTCGCCCTGAAGTTCGGTGAGCCGGACGTGCGTCGCCTGAAGCGGCGCATCTCCCGGCGGCAGTTCCTAGACTGGGTGCAGTTTCAAAAGGTCCACCCGATCGACGGCGACAAGCGGCGTAATCACCTGCTGGCCTTGGCCGTTCTGTATGCTGCGCGCGCGGCAGGCGATTCGAACATCGAGTACGAGGATCTGATGCCCGATCCGTTCGAGCCGACGGCTGAAGACGATATGGCTGTCATCCTGCAGGCGTTTCAGGCCAGCGGCTGAAGTGGCATGCTCTCCACCTGGACAACGGTGGGGAGCGGGTTATGGCGTTGACGAGTTGCGCCGAGTGCGGGCAACAAGTGAGCACGAGCGCGAAGGCCTGCCCGCATTGTGGGGCGCCGGGCCCGGCCGTGCCGCCGCTTCCTGGGACGCCAACAAGACCGACGAAGTCGAGCTACGTCCCGGGATGGGTTGTGCTGTTGACGTTCATTGGCCTCGCGGTCGGCATCTGGTGGATGGTGGGTGGATCGGTCGATTCACCGCCTGCGCCACAGCCGAAGATCGAGACGCAGGCAGGCAAGGATGCTGATGCAGGCATGGGTGCCGTACTTGTGGCGCGCGACACCGTGAAGTCCATGCTCAAAGATCCGGAATCGGCAAAGTTTGCGCGGCAATTTGCGGTGAAGACCGACAAAGGCGCGATTGTGGCCTGCGGCGAGGTCAACGCGAAGAACGGGTTTGGGGGCTATGCCGGCGCGTCGGTCTACGTCATGCAAGATGGCGTGGTGAGGCTCGAAAGTCCCGACAATGCCAATGACGTGCGCCGGCGATGGAATGCCACGTGCGCGAAGTTCCCGACCGTGTACGACAAACCGCACCTGTAACGAGTTATCTCGACGATCACCAAGCCCCGCCATCAAGCGGGGCTTTTTTTATGGGCGAATGACACATGGCAAACAGCGTCGGCTCCGTCTCGATCGACCTCGAGGCGCGCATTGCCAAGTTCGAGAGCGACCTGGGCCGAGCCGCGCGCATTGCCGAGCAGCGTTCGAACGAGATGCGCCGAACGCTGGGTGCGGTGGCTGGTGCGCTCGGGGCAAGCCTGTCGATTGCCGGCGTCACCGCGTTCGTGAAACACGCCCTGGACGCACAAGACGCCATCAGCAAGATGTCGCAGAAGGTGGCCGTGTCCACCGAGACGCTGTCCGGCTGGCAGCTGGCCGCGAAGCAGGCGGGCGTCGAGAACGACGCGTTTGCCAAGGGTCTGGTGAAGTTGTCCCAGTCCGCGCTGATGGCGGTGCAGAACAGCAAGATGCAGGTGGACTCGTTCAAGGCTATCGGCGTCAGTGTCACCGACAGCAATGGCCACCTGAAGGCCATGGATCAGCTGTTCCCGCAGGTGATCGACAAGCTGTCGAAGTATCGGGATAGCACGGCAAAGACCGCGGTCGCCACCCAGCTCTTTGGGCGTGCCGGCGCGGAGCTGATTCCGCTGATCAATGCCGGCAAGGAAGGCCTGGCCGAATACATCAAGATGGCCGATGACTTCGGCCTGATCGTCGGCGGCAAAGGCGCGAAGGCCGCCGAGGCGTTCAACGATTCGCTGGAACAGCTGAGCTTCGTAGGCAAGGGCGTTGGGAACCAGCTTGCAACAGCGCTGGCGCCCGCGCTCGCGGATCTCGCCGAAAAAGCCGTGGCGTTCTTCCGGTCCGGCGACTGGAAGAAGGTCCTGGACGATATCTCCACCGGCGCGCAGCACGTGGCCGATCACGTCGGCGACATCATGCGCGCAATCAAGACGCTTGGCGAAGTAGTTGCCACGGTCTACGCGACGAAGATGATCCTGTGGGGCACGCGGTGGATCGGCAACCTGACGGCGCAGTCTGCGGCGATTGCCGCGAATGGCCTGGCGGTGAAGGGCTGGGGAGCGTCTACGGCCGCGAGCTTCGGCAACGCGATCAAGAACATCGGCGCGCTCGGCATCGCGTTCAACGTACTTGGATCGGCCGTCGTTGGATGGCAGATTGGCAAGTACTTGCGCGATCAGTTCTTGAACGTGCGGCTCGCAGGCATCGCGCTGGTGGACGGGCTCCTGGTTGCGTGGGAACGCATCAAGCAGGGCGGCAAGATCGCGTTCACCGCGATCGCGTTCGCGGCCGCTGGGTCGTTCGATAGCATCCGGGACGCTTTCGCGGACCTCATCACCGCGCAAGCCAAGGTGCTGATGAAGCTGCCTGGCACCGCGCTCATGGCGGCGCCCTTGCTTGCGCTGTCGGCAAGCATGCATTCCGGCAAGCAAGATGCGTCGGCGTACAGCGTTGCGGTCGCCAAAATCACCGAGGAAACGAACAAGAACATTGCCGCCATCCACGCCAACACCACGGGGATGGCCGACTACGAGATTGCGCAGGAAGCGGCGAAGAACGCGGCCGCGAAGCACATCCCCGTCATCGCCCAGCAGGGCCACGATCTCGATGTCGTCAATGAGTCCGCCTCTGCCGCCGCCAAGGCGCTCGACGCCTACCGCAAGGCCCAAGACGCGCTCAACGCCAAAGCCGCGGATGCCGTGGCCGGTTATCTCGGCAAGGGCTTGGCGCCCGACGCGCAAGCCTGGGCGGACTATGCCGGTGTCATTCGAACCGTGGCCGAGGCCGAAGGCGAGCGGATCACCAAGGCGCAGGAAGCCCAGAAGGCGGGCGTGAAGGGTGTCGATGTCGCCGCCGTGGAAGCGGACGCGCAGAAACACGTGGCCGACGCCATTGACCAGTTGAACGGCAAGCTGCGCGAGAACCTGGAGCTTGCGCAGAAGAAGGTGAACTTCGGCCAGACCATGGCCGACGACGCCATTCGTGATGCCAACATCGCGGCCATGTCGGCGCGCGATCAAGCCATTGCTCGGGCCGGTATCGCCGCAGCAAACGAGGCGCTCGCCCAGCACCGCAAGCTCACCGACGAAGATGTGCAGGCGCAGATCCGGCTTGCCGAGCAGGGTGCTGCCACGGCTCACGACATCGAGCAATACGCCCAGCAGCAGAATCAGATTGCGCAGGAGTTCGCCGGGTTCTGGGAGAACGCCGCCAGCAGTATTGGCCGAGCCTTCGGTGACCTCGTGGTGTCGGGCCTGCGGAAGTGGTCGGACTTCGGGCGCGGCCTCAAGTCGATCGCGCAACAGTTCATCAGCGACATCATCGCCCAGTTCGTGCGGTTGCGGATTCTCGGCCCTCTTCTTTCGGGCGCGATGACCAGCGTCGCAGGGTTGCTCGGTATCACCGGCAGCCTGGCCAGCTCTCCGCTGCAGGCGTCGGCTAACTACCTGGGCAACGGCGCGACCATCGGCACGGCAGCCGGTGCGCTCGGCGGCGGTGGCGGTCCGAGCTACGCCGGCTTCCTGCAGAACGGCGTCGGCGCCTTCCAAGCCTACAAGTGGGCCTCGACGGGCGGCATCTGGGGCAGCGCGCCCGCGTCGGCGCCCGGGATGTATGGGCCCTACACCAGCGGCTATCTCGGCATGCAGCCAGGGCTAGGCGTGGCCGGTCCTGCAGGCCCCTACGGCGGCACGCTGGGCGGCTTCTCGACGTTCGGCCTGGCCGGTGGTGCCCTGGGCGCCATGTGGGGCCTGGGACGCGGCAGCGGTGGCTTCAGCACTGCCGCGGCCACGGCGACCGGCGCCATCGGCGGGTACGCGGCAGGTACGGCCATTGCCACGACGATCAGCAGCGGCGTCGCCGCGGGTATGACCGCCATCCCGGTGGTCGGCTGGGTGGCCCTGGCGGCCATGGCAATCGACCAGGTCAGCGGCGGCAAGTTGTTCGGCACGAAGTATCAGACGGCGGCATCCGATGCCACGCTGAGCCTTGAGCCAGGTGGCGCGAGCGCCGCGGCTTCGCTGTACCAGACGAAGCAGCGCGCGCTGTTCGGCGGCCGCAAGACGCGCGTGGTCGATCAAGCCGTGTCGCCAGAGATGCAGGCTGCCGCCGACGCGCTGTACGGAAGCATCGAAAGGACCATGGTCCAGGGCGCGCAGAAGCTGGGCGTCGACGTGCCGGCCATGATCGCCGCCAGCCTCAACACGCACACCACGTACAACGACAAGGGCCAGGTGCGCGCGACGGAGTACGTCGTCAACTACCTTGGCCAGACCTGGAAAGAGGCCACGGCCGAGGCGGCCGCCCAGCGCATCGGCGCCGAGGCGCTTGTGGCTACGGTGGCCGCGTCTGCCGGCGCTGTGGCGCAGCAGATCGCCGAGCAGTGGCGCAAGTCCGCTGACACCCTGTTGGACGGCGCGCAGACGATGCTCGCCGCACAGGCCGACATCGCCAAGGGCAACAGCCTTATCGCGCTCGGCAGCACCGCGACGCTGTCCCAAGTGATCAAGTTCGTGCAGTCGATGCAGGCCGATGGCGAAAAGCTCGCGGACACCTACAACCGGCTCGCACAAGCCAGCGCGCAGTACGTGCAGTTCGTCGCGCAGTTCGCGCCGGTCGGTACCGGGTTCGGCGCGAGCCTGCAGGCGATCCAGAAGCAGATGCAGGCCAATCTGGATCAAGCCAACGCGCTGGCCCAGGCCGCCGGCATGCAGCACGCCGCCGAATCCGACCTCGCGAACATCCACCAGTACGCGGCAAAGCAGGCAGCCGATGCCATCGTGCAGCTTTCGGCTGCCGCGCAAGACCTGGCAGCCAAGCTCTACGACGTCACGGGCAACAGTCTGACCGCGGTCAACGCGCAGATCGACAAGCTGCAAAGCAAGGTGCAGACCGCCGCGCAGCTTGCGATCGGCGACAACAGCCCGCTCAGCGGCAAGGAAAAGCTCGACGTCGCCCTGCAGGGGCTGCGGTCCGGCATCACCAGTGCCGACGATGTCTTGTCCCTGGGCCGCAAGCTGTACGCCAGCAGTGCCGACTATGCCGGCCTGTATGCCAAGGTCAACGAAATCCTGCAGCTGCCGGGCGCCGGTGGCCAGCAGTCGCTCGGCGACGCGCTGACCGGCTACAACCAGCTCGTCGGCCAGCGCGATCAGCTGCAGAAACAAGCGGACGCCATGGCGCGCTTCGGCGACGCCAAGACCCTGGCGCAGTACGTCGCCGACATCAGCACCACGCACGGCATCGGTTACGGCGAGGCAGCCAGCGGGCTCGGATTCTCGCTGAACGATCTGGCCAAGGACTTGGGCCTGACCAACATCAGCGCCTACCTGGATACGCTGCAGCAGCAGGATGTCGCCGGCACGACGCTCACGGCGAGCGGCAACATCGTCGACGCGGTGCGCGGCATTGGCCACGACATCGTCCAAGCCATCCTCGGCGGGCCGCTGGTGCAACCCGGCAAGACGACCACGACCGCGACCACTGGGCCGACCGCAGACCAAGCCGCATTGCTGGCCAAGCTCTCGGCGCAGCTGGACGTGATCATCGGACATACCGGCACCACCGCGGCGACGAACAAGACGATGGCCACGCAGGGTGCCAGTGACACGCTGCGTGGCCTGGCCGGCAGCTCGCGGGCGGCGCTGTGAATCGGCGCATCGTGCTGGTGGACATTGGCCAGGGCATGACGCTGCGCGGCGTGCTGCCCAGCGTCTACCTGTTCGCCAGCTACAGCGCTCGCGTAACCGCGCGCGGCGGGCAAGGCCCGTACACCTATACCATCGTCGACGGAGCGGCCGCACTGGAAGCGGCCGGCATCTATCTCGACAGCCCCACGGGCGAGCTGATCTCCAGCCGCGTGGCGCTGGGCGGCACGTTTCCGCTCACGATACGGGCGACGTCGATCACTGGCGCATATGTCGAGCGGGCTTTTGCGATCGTGGTGATCGCGGAGCCGCTATCGCTCATCGGCATTTACCCGGATGCAATCGTCGGGGTTGACTACAGTGCGGACTTGCAGATCACGGGCGGCGACGGCACTTACAGCAATCCGCGCGTGATTTCTGGAACACTTCCGGCTGGGCTCGCGTTGAGCGTCGTCGATTCGCTGCTGCGGTTGAGCGGGAAGGCGACGGCAGCAATGTCTCGCGCCACCGTCGTGGTCGCCGTCGACAGTGCCACCGGCACGGCAACCAGTGTGCAATCGATCGAGGCCACCGACCTCTCGCCGCCACAGTTCTCGAGCTGGCGCTACTTGCAGACGCTGTTGTCCGACAACGCCAACTACGCAGCGCCAGAGCTCGACGATTCGGCGTGGCCAATTGGGCCGGCGCCGTTCGGCAACATTCGTCCCGGCGCGTCAGACGATGGGGCGCTGGCACATGCATTCGATAGCCGTTTCTCGCCGACGATCGCGACAACCGTCAATCTGGACCAGCGGGCATGGATTCGACGCACGCTCACACTGTCGTCCGTGCCGCCACTCGGCATCAAAATGACCGGGTTCTTTGACAATGGGTACGTGATGTATATAAACGGCGCGGTGGTATCGCAGAACACCACCGGGCTGCAAAGCGGCGTGACCGCCAATATTTCAGCCCAGGCGTTCCTGGCCGGCGATAACGTGATTGCGGTCCGCTGTGACGACGACTCGGCGACGTCTTCCTCCGATGCGTCCTACTTCGATTTCCTACTGGACGTGACAAAAGAAAGCGACATCACCACGTCGCTGTTGAATTTCGGTGGCGCCAACGGCTCTACCGTGTTCACTGATACCGCCAGCTCCCGCATCTGGACTGCATCGGGCAACGCGAAGATCGATACCTCGCTGGGCTACAACGCGGGCAAGTTCGACGGCAGCGGCGATTATCTCTCGACACCCGTGTCTCCCGGTTTTGATTTCGGCACCGGAGATTTCACGATCGAGTGTTGGTTCCTGGTCAATTCGCTTTCCTCGCAGCAGACGCTGTTCGACAACCGCAACGGGGATACGGCCGGGGGGCTGGTCATGTACGCGCTGTCGTACGCTGGGTCCCCGCGCGTGTGGATCTATGGAAGCTCGGCAAATCGAGGCTCATCACCTGCAGCGCTGACAACCGGCGCGATGTTCCACACGGCATATTGCGTGAAGCAGGGCGTCGCCACCGTCTACCTCAACGGCGTCGGCGGTGCGCCGGTGACCTTGCCCGGCGGGTTCACGTTCCCATGCACCGGCGCACCGCGCATCGGATCGCAGTGGCAGGGCACCAATTTCCTCAATGGCTTCGTCCGGGCGTTCCGGGTGACCAAGGGCTATTGCCGCTACAACGGCGCATTCACCCCTCCCGCCGCGCCGTTCCCGAACCCATGACGCCGCGCTACGCCATCTTCGACCAGGCACGCCTCGGCACCGATCTCGAGCTGGAGCAATCCGGCACGGTGCTCGTCGTCAACGCGATCGCGGACATCAATCGCACCGCGCTCGCGCTGTTCCCGGAGAATGTTGGCCGCTGGAACGCGGAGCTGATCGTCTACGGTGTGGGCGACCTGCTCGCGAGCGTCGGCATTGCTACAGCCGCCGCATCGCTGGCGACGTACGCCGGCGGCGACGCGAACGGTTACGGCTATCGGCTCGACCTCGGCGAGATCCACAACAACGGTGCGAGCGTGGCCAGCGTGGCCGTGGCACTCAAGGGCGACGTGATCGGAGTGCTGCTCGACCTCACCGCATTGCAGCCGACAGTGACCTGGTCGCGGAACGGCACGCCGGTCTACACCGCGGCATTGCCCGGCTCGGGTCCCTGGATGCTGGCAGCCAGTCTTGGCGGCAGCGAGGCCTACGGCCTGCGTTGCTTCTTGAACGCCGGCCAGCGCACAGCGGAGTTCGCGCCACCCGGCACAGACGGCTGGTACGAGCCACCGGCGGAGATCAGCGGCGTGCGGATCGCGAGCGAGGATTGGCTGTCGCTGCCAACCGATGCCGTGCCGAACGATCGCTACAGCGGCCTGCTCGCTGGTGACAACAACGAGCTGCGGGCGGTGCGTTCCTTGGACTTCTGGCCCTGGGGCAGGGGCGTGAAGACGGGCGCGATGGTGCTGACCGCGCTCGATGCCGACAACACGTTCCGCGAGCTGCTGAGCAGCGACGCGCGCGATCTGCCCGTTACCGTGAGTACCCTGGGCCCGGGGGACAGCTATAGCGACCGCGTGCCGCTCTACAGCGCAGTGATCGACAACGTCGCGACCGTCGACGACCTGAGCGTCAAGCTCACCTGCCGGGATCCGCTCGGGTTGCTCGACGTGCCGCTGCAGCGCTGGATGATTCGGCCGGACGCGGATCCGGCGGCAGCGAACCAGCCGCGGCCGATCGTGCTCGGCGCATGCAGGAACGTGCCCACGGTGCTGACCGACGCGCCCAACCTGGTCTACCTGGCCACCGACGCGCCGATCCTCGGCATCGGCTACGTGCGCGACTCCGGCTACCCGCTAAATCCCGCCGCGGCACCGCCAGATTTCACCCTCGACGCCACCAAGACCGCGTTGCTGCTGCACGCCTCCCCGACGGGTAAGGTCACGGCCGACCTGTCCAGCGTCGGCGGCGACCAGTTGCCTCAGCCCAGCGACGACATCCTCGACGGCGCCGGCAATCCGCCGGCCGGCGCTGACGGCGACGCGCCGACCGGCATGACGACCGGCGGTGATACCCCGCCGGTCATGGCTGGCGGCAAGATCGTGTTCCCGCAGGAATCCACCAGCGCGACGATCAAAGTTCAGGGCGACATTGCCACCGACAATTACGGCGGCTATCTCACCTCGCGCGCGTGCATTCGCATCTCGTGGCGCGACGCCAACGGCGACGAGATCGGCTGGGCGGACGGTCCGGACGTGAAGGGCACGACCGCCACCGCCACCTACACCGCGACAAAGACGGCGCCAGCGGGCGCATCGTTCGGCGTGATGGAGTTCGCCGCCTACAGCCACGGCACCGGCACTGCGACGTTCAGCGCTGCCAAGGCGTGGTATGTCATGCCCGATTCATCGCTGGTCGAAATCCCGCTCAAGAACCCGAATTTCATCGACGACTCTGGCTGGCACACAGATCTCAGCCCCATCGGCAACCTGTTCGATTTCCACCCGGGCTACGTGTTCAAACGACCAGACACCGGCAGCGCGGGCCTACATTCCGCGGCCTTGCGCAACCAGTACCTCGCCCTAGACATCCCGTCGACCACTGGGCTCGGCTGGCTGAAGCTGACGTCGGTCACGAAGTACGGATCCGGCAAGAGCTACCGGATCACGGTCACGATCCCGGATCTGCCGGAGGGCTACGCCAAGATCGCCCTGGCCACCGGCACGACGATCGATAGCATCATCGCGTCGTGGACGGTCGCCGGCACGTACACGCTCACGCTCACCAACTCGGATGGCGTCGACCACGACCTCTATCTGCTCGGCGTGCCGCTGGTACCCGGCGCCATGCCGGTGCCGCCGAGCATCGGCGCGATCCAGATCGTCCAATACGACGACACCTACAACCCCGACCCGATCAGCCTTGTCCCCGCGACGCTGCAGAGCATCAAGCTGGCCGATTACCTGCGCCAGGTCCTCGATGTGCGCGGCAGCCAGGTCGACGTCGCATGGTCACAGGCGGACGCGGAGGCGATCGATACCGACAGCGGTTACGCCGGTCTGGGCGTGTACCTCGCCGGCGGCGAGAGCGTGGCGCAGGCGCTTGACCTTGCGCTGGCCAGCTACACGGCATGCAAGTGGGCCGACGCATCCGGCGTGATACGGGTCACGCGCCTGGTTGCGCCGGAGAGTGCTGGCGCGCCAGTGGGAACGATCGACATCAACGCCATGAGCGGGGATCTGCTGCCGACGATGGACACGGCGCCCGGGCTCACAACGCAGATGGGCGTGCGCCGCAACTGGGCCGCGCTAAGCGATGGCGACCTGGTCACCGCCAGCACCAACTTCCCGCTCGCTGTGCGGCAATCGATGCTGCGCCAGTACCAAGAGGTCGTGAGCACGGCGCAGCCGCTGTCCGGTGCCTACCGACACGCGCTGTACGCGCCACCAGCGGCGAGCTGCTTCGATCAAGCCGCCGACGGCCAGGCGGAGATCGATCGCATCGGGAAGATCTACACCGTGCCGCGATGGTTCTATGCCGTGGCCGTCGAGCTCGAAGCGCTGCCCGGGTTGGACCTCGGCCAAGTGTGGACGCTGGTCTACCCGAAGTACGGCCTAGCCGACGGCAAGCCGGTCATGGTGATCGACTTCGAGCCGGACCTTCTGGCCGGCACCGCCAATATCATCCTGTGGGGCTGACATGCTGATTTCTCACTCTCGTCCATCTGACATCGCCTGGAGCCTGATCGGCACCGGCGCAGCCTGGCTCACCGACGCCGACGTGCTGACCAACGGCCGTCCGGCGGCGGCGGCCCGTCTGCAGTGGCTCAGTGGCACGCAGACCACGGCGAGCGTGCTGACCCTGCGGGGTACTTGGACCACGGCATGTGCGCCCCGTGTCGTCGCGCTGCTGGGCCTGACGCTGCCGGTTGGCACGTTGATCACGCTGGCATTCAGGCGCCCGGCTGACGCCGACTACACGTACCTGGCCGACCTGCCCAGCCAGCGCGTCGTGCAGCTACCCGATGGCTCGCGCTGCGCCTGGTTCGCACTGGACGCCGGGCTGGATCCGGTGATTGGCGTCGAGTACCGAATCCACAACGACGTGAACGGGTCGGCCTCGATTGCTGCCGGCTCGGCGATCGACATTGGCGAAGCCTGGGTGGGGCCGACATTCGAAGTCTGCCTGCGCCGCAGCATGCAGGACCATGTCATCGACCCGACCGCCAAACGCCGCAGTTACGGCTCGCAGACCTTCGCGTCCCAGCGTCTGCCCTACCGATCGATCCAGCTCGAGCTGGTACCGCAGCGAGACACCGCAATCGGCGACGTGCGGGCCCTGCGTGGCCAGGTCATGCAAGCCGAGCGGATGGCCATCGTGCCTGACGAAACTGACGTCTATGGCACGGCGCTGTTTGGCACCGCGTACCAGTTCGACCTCGCGGCGCTCGATGCAGGCAAGTTCTGGTCGGCGGTGTTCCAAGCGGACGAAGAACCCGCCACGCCGGTTCCCTGACATCGCGCGACGGTGTTGGCCGACAGCGACGCGTTGGTGAACTTGGGAAGATGATTCCGCCCCGCGAGTCAGGCCGTCGCACTGGCCAGGGATGACCGATGACCGGGGCGCTTTTCCTCATCCACTATCGCGAGCAACTTGACGCAGGAATGCGGCTTCCCAGCCGCCTCAAGTCGAAGATAGTGGATGTGGTAAATTGGCGCTTTGCGCTTGCGCGGCAACGGCTTACACGTACTCGGCCGACTGATTTGTAATCAGTAGGTCGCGGGTTCGACTCCTGCTGCCGGCACCACGATGCTCAAAATTCCAGATGCAGCCGCAACCCCGCGAAACCCGCCGGGCCGCGGTCGCGGTTGTAGCCGGGGTGGCGAATCCACTGCAGGTCGGGGCTGAGCGTGAGATGCACGGACGGTGCGTAGCTGTAGTACAGCTACGCGATTTCCTCGTGCGCATAGTTCAGCGCGCCGTCGCCGAGTACGAAGCCGGCGCCACCCAGTTCCAGGTATGCGCGGTGCGGTCGGGACAGCGCGTTGATCGCGAGGCCCAATGCAAGGCGGTCGGTTGGGCGGCCCCAATGTCCTCCCGACAGCTGGAGGCCGCTGCTGACGGTGCGGTCCACTTCGGTGAACGCGAAGGATTCGGTGCGGCCGTCGTTGCGGCCCACACGGGCGAACAGCCCGGTGTCGCCGTCGTCGGCCAGCGGCAGCTCACCGTTGAGAACCCAGCCGAACTTGCGGCGGCCAGGACGGTCGTCGGCGTGCACGTCCGGCGCCTGGCCACTGGCCAGGGCCTGCGCGATGGCGTCGTGGTAGCGGCCCATGCGGGCAACGTTGCGGAAGGCGAGCAGGCGCAGCACCCAGCCGTCGGGGTGCGGATGCAGGCTGAGCTGCCACTGTTCGCCGCGCGCATGGCGCAGCGAACTATCCAGCCGCTGTCCGTTGGCTTCGTACGGCATGCGGTAGACACCGTAGCGCAGCGTCCAGGAGGGATTGACCCAAGACAGCATCAGTCCGTCAGTGTAGCCGCGGGTGTCGGCGGCAAAGTCCCAGCTGGTGGCGTTGAACAGGTCCCAGTTCATGAACTGGGTGCGCGTGCTGTTGGCGTACCGGTTGTGATCGAAGTCGTCGTTCACAGCCATCTTGCCCAGCTTCAGCTCAAGGCGTTGTGTGGCTTGCGTACCGGGCAGACGATCCTGGCCGCGTTCCGCGCTTTCGCTTTCGCCGCCCAGCGGCAGCGACCACTGCAGGTAGCGCCGTGCCACGTAGGCACCACGGCCCAGTCCGGACACGCCGGCGCGGATCACGTCGCCGTTGGTGAGTCCGCCCAGTCCGGTGGCGCCGCTGACGCCTGCGCCGCGGAACATTTCCACGTCGAAGTAATAGGCCAGATGAGCCGGCAGCGCTACCCCGAAGTAGGCGCCGAACGTGTGCGAGCGCGCAGTGTCGCCTTGCGCGCGCAGACTCAGCGCCCCGGCGTAGGGCGAACGCACCGTTCCCTGGTGCTGGTCGATGAAGGTGTATTGCGCGCCCAGCCACCGGGGGATGAACAACGGCGGCGCCTCGTCGGCACGCGCGCTGCCGATCGACGCGAATGCGCTGGCAAGCAGAAAAGCAAAGGTGATCGCGAGCACGCAGGCGGCGACGTACGAGTGACGGGTATTCGTGAACATGGCTTGGATCCGTGGCAGCCGGTCGGCCGGCGGGGATGCAGGCCAGGCGATCAGCTGTGCATTACGCCAGACGCGCCGGTCCGGTGAAGTTTGAAAGCGCTGGAGGTTGCGCCGCAGTCCGGCGCGGAAGGAGGTCGACTGTGGTCAGGCATGCTGGCCTCCATGGTGCATGGCAGGGCGGGACGGAGTCTGCGGCGCGTACATGGCCAAAAGACGACCGCCACGCGCGGTCGCGCGACAGCGCACGACCACGACAATGCGGCATCGGCACGGTGGCGCTGGATGCGGTGGTGCCGGAACGGGGAAGTGTTGGAGCAACATGGGCGCGCCTCTGCATGCACCGACGGCGCAAGGCGGCGTCCCGTATCCTCAGTCGAGAAAGACGCAGGCCGACCGCGCGCGGGCGCAGGCGTTCATCGGGGTGTGGTGCGCCGGCATCCGCAAGGACTTGCGGTCATTGGCGCATCGCCTGGGACAACTGTCCATTTTTCGTTGGGAGCAGCCAAGGAAAATCTTCGAAGCCAGGATGAAAGCGCGCGCACTGTAGTCGTGGCCCGGCGGGCTGTCAACGCCGTCCGCGCGCGCACGGTCGACAGGGCTGGCGAGGATGTCGGCGGTCCTGCCGAGCCCATTCGCATGAGATCGCGGCGCTGCGCCGCCGCAGTCGTTCCAGTAGACTGGCGTGGTCGGAATGCGCATGCGCTTGCGGTCCATGCCGACGGCAGCCTGACGCCGGTTCCATCACACTTTCCTGACACTGAGGTGATTGGCGTCGTGCCGGTTCGGCGGTTTCGACAGCTGGCGCGTCAGATAACGGACAGAAGGTCATGCTCAAACCAACCATCGCGCTGATTGGCGTTCCCACCGACGTGGGCGCCGCGGATCGTGGCGCGTCCATGGGCCCAGAGGCACTGCGCGTGGCCGGTCTGGCCACGAACCTGGCCAGACGCGGGCTGGACGTGGTCGACCGTGGCAACCTGCATGGTCCGCTCAATCCCTGGCTGGCGCCGGTGCACGGCTATCGGCACCTGGCCGAGGTGCAGGCGTGGAACCAGGCGGTGCACGAGGCCGTGCACCGCGAGTTGGCCGCCGGCAGGCTGCCGATCATGCTGGGCGGTGATCATTGTCTGGGTATCGGCTCGATTTCAGCCGTGGCCCGGCACTGCCGCGAGCACGGCAAGCGTCTGCGCGTGCTGTGGCTCGACGCGCATACGGACTTCAATACCGCCGAAGTCACCCCATCGGGCAACATCCACGGCATGCCTGTGGCCTGCCTGTGCGGCCATGGTCCGGGCGGCCTGGTCGGCATCGGCGGGCACACACCGGCAATCGCGGCAGATGTCGTGCGCTACGTCGGCATCCGCTCGGTGGACGAGGCGGAGAAGCGCCTGCTGCGCGAATCGGCCATGACCGTGTACGACATGCGCCGCATCGACGAGATCGGCATGCGCAAGGTGATGCACGAGGCGCTGGCCGGGGTCGACCAGGACACCCACCTGCATGTGAGCTTCGACGTGGATTTCCTCGACCCTGTGATTGCGCCGGGGGTGGGCACCACCGTGCCCGGTGGGCCGACCTATCGCGAGGCCCAGTTGTGCATGGAGATGATTGCCGACACCGGCCGCCTGGCCTCGCTCGACCTGGTAGAGCTGAACCCGGCGTTCGACCAGCACAACGCCACTGCGAAACTCGTCGTGGACCTGGTCGAATCCCTGTTCGGCAAGTCCACGCTGCTGCGCTGATCGGCGTCGCCCGCCACCCAACCCCCTGCGAGCACAACGTCCATGCGCCTTTTGACCGGCATCACCACCTCCGGTACGCCCCACCTCGGCAATTACGTCGGCGCGATCCGGCCGGCGGTCGCGGCCAGCCGCCACGCCGACGTCGACGCGTTCTACTTCATGGCCGACTACCACGCGCTGATCAAGATCAGCGACGCCGAACGCATCGAGCGCTCGCGGCTGGAGATTGCCGCCACCTGGCTCGCTGCCGGGCTGGATCCCGGGCGGGTCACGTTCTACCGCCAGTCGGACATTCCCGAGATCCCCCAGCTCACCTGGTTCCTCACCTGCATCGCCTCCAAGGGCATGCTCAATCGCGCGCATGCGTACAAGGCGGCGGTGGAGCGCAACCTGCAGCAGTCGGAGGAGGCCGATGCCGGCATCACCGCCGGCCTGTACATGTATCCGGTGCTGATGGCGGCCGACATCCTGGCCTTCGATGCCAACCAGGTGCCGGTGGGCCGCGACCAGGTGCAGCATATCGAGATGGCGCGCGACCTGGCGCAGCGTTTCAACCACCAGCATGGGCAGGAATTCTTCGTGCTGCCCGAAGCGCTGATCGAAGAGCAGGTGGCCACCTTGCCAGGGCTCGACGGGCGCAAGATGTCCAAGAGCTACGACAACACGATCCCGTTGTTTGCCGGCGGCGCCAAGGCCACGCGCGAGGCCGTGATGCGCATCGTCACCGACTCGCGCCTGCCTGGCGAAGCCAAGGACGCCGATGCCAGTGCCTTGTTCACCATCTACCGGGCGTTTGCCGACGAGGCGGAAACGGCGGCGTTTCGCCAGGCGCTGCATGACGGTCTGGGCTGGGGCGAGGCCAAGCAGGCGCTGGTCGCGCGCATCGAGGCCGACCTGGCGCCGCTGCGCGAGCGCTACGCCGCGTTCATGGCCGATCCGGGCGCGATCGAGGACATCCTGCAACGCGGCGCGCAGCGGGCTCGGGCTGTGGCCACGCCGAAGATTGCCGCCTTGCGCGAGGCTCTGGGCCTGCGCGCCGGCGTCACGCACAAGGTGACTGCGCGACCGGCGGTGCCGCTCCCGCAACGCAAGCCGCCGCGCCTGGCCAGTTTCCGGGATACGGACGGACGCTTCCGTTTCCGCCTGTTCTCCGCGCAAGGCGATGAATTGTTGCTTTCGGTCGGCTTTGCCGACCCCAAGGCCGCCGGTGCCGCGCAGCGGCGGCTCAGGACGGCGGGCAATGGCGCCGCGGTGACGCCGAATTCGGCGCTGGGGCTGGCGCTGGAACTGGACGGCGAGCTGGTCGGCAGCACTCCGGACTTTCCGGATGTGGCGTCGCGCGACCAGGCGCTGGCCGCCCTGCGCTCGGCGCTCGAGGAACTGGCCGCAGGCGACTGACGAACGTCGTGGCCCGGCGTTCATCGCCAAGCCTGGAATATCCGGGGAGATATGTGCCAGCTTGCCGGCGGGTACCGGCAGGCGGCCAATCGGCGCGCCAAATGGCGGCCGGCAGTCCGGTCTGGTGGCGGACCGCCGGCGCGCGTCTTATTGCGGCAGGCCGAGATCGTCCAGCAACACCTTGAGGAAGCGCGCGGCCTCGCCCCCCGTGGCGGCGCGATGGTCGAAGGTGAGGCTGATCGGCAGGCGTCGATGCACCTCGATGCCGCCCATCACCGCCACCACGTCGTGGCTGAGCTTGCCCACGCCGACGATGGCCACGCACGGCGGCACGACGACGACGGTGCCGTAGCGGCCAGCGAACATGCCGAAGTTGGACAGGCTGATGGTGTAGCCAGTCAGCTCACTGGCGGGAATGGAGCGATCCTCGACTTGCGCGCGAATGCGGTTGATGCCCTCACGCAGGCCGCGGGCATCGAGCAGGTGGGCGTTGCGCAGCGCCGGCACGAACAGTCCGTCGGCAGTGTCGACGGCGATGCCGAGGTCGACGTGGGGGTGGCGGGTGAGGCTGAGGTTCTGGTCGTCGAACCAGGCGTTGAGGCCCGGTTCGGCCCGGCACGCGGCGACGATCGCGCGGATGGTGCGCGCGGTGATGTCCTGCTTGCCAATCCAGGCGTGGAGGTCGGCGTCGTCGACGATCGTGGTCTGCACCACGCGCGCGTGCGCGTCTGCCATCACGCGCGCCATGTTGCGGCGTACGCCCTTGAGCTGCTCCGGCTGGCCACTGGCCTGTGCGCCCGGTGGTGCCGTGCGCATGGCCTTGCCAGAGGAGGACAGGGCCGTGCGTGCAGCCGGTGCCGGGCCCGGCTGGGCCGCTGCCGGCGCTGGGGCGGCGCTGCGTGCGGCGGGAGCGCCGCCGAGTGGAGCGGAGCCGTTGGCGGCAGCCTGCTTGACGTCCTGCAGGGTGACCACGCCGTCGGCACCGCTGGGCTGCACGCGGCCCAGGTCGACCTTGAGCTTCCGGGCCAGGGCGCGCACGGCCGGCACCGCCTTGACGTTGCCGATGCTGGCCGCTTGTTCGACGTGCACGGCGTTGCTGCTGGCCATGGCGCCGACCACGGTGCCCTCGTCCTCGCGCTGCGGCTTGCCGGTTTCCCCGATGCTGCCGCCCTCGTCGGAGGCGATCACCGTCCGCGGGCTGTCGCCCGGATCGGGGGTCGGTGCGCCGGCGCCGCGGGACGGCTTTTTCGCGCCGTGGCCGTGGCCGCTCGGCGAGCCCTCGGCACGCTGCTTGGCATTGGGGTCGGGCTCGAAATCGACCAGCTCGGCTCCGGTCTCGATGACGTCGCCCGGGGCGCCGTGCAGCTTGATGATCTTGCCAGTATAGGGCGAGGGCACGTCCACCACCGCCTTGGCCGTCTCCATGGCGCACAGGGGGGCATCGAGCTTGACGGTGTCGCCTTCCTTGACCCGCCATTCGACGATGGTGGCGTCCGGCAGGCCCTCGCCAAGATCGGGCAGACGGAATGTCTTGATATCAGCCATGAGGTTCATCCGCAGGGTGGATAGTGGGCACGGTGGATGGCAGGCCGGCGACTGGCGTCACGGCATGCCAATCACGCCGCTTGATCAGCTTGCCGCCAGCGTCCGCTTGGCCGCCGTGACGACGCGTTCGGTGCTGGGCAGATACTTGGTTTCCAGCCGGTACAGGGGAATGTGCACGTCGTAACCGGTGACGCGCTCCACCGGGGCCAGCAGGTCGTACAGGCACTCCTCGGCCAGCCGGGCGGCGATTTCCGCGCCGAAGCCTGCCGTCTTCGGCGCCTCGTGCACGACCACGCAGCGGCCGGTCTTGTGCACCGATTCGGCGATGGTGTCGAAGTCCAGCGGGGTCAGCGTGGCCACGTCGATCACCTCGGCGCTGATGCCTTCCCCGGCCAGCTCGTCGGCGGCTTCCAGGCACTCCTTCACCTGTGCGCCCCAGGTCACCAGGGTGACATCGGTGCCGTCGCGCAGGACGAAGCAGACGTCCAAAGGCAACGCCTCGCCGTCGTCCGGCACCTCCTCCTTGTACTGGCGGTAGATGCGCTTGGGCTCGAAGAACACCACCGGATCGGGATCGCGGATCGCCGCCAGCAGCAGGCCATAGGCACGCGCGGGCGAGGAGGGCAGCACCACGCGCAGGCCGGGAATATTGGTGAACAGGTGCTCGTTGGCCTCCGAATGGTGCTCCGGGGCGTGGATGCCGCCGCCCCAGGGTGCGCGGAACACCGCCGGCACGGTGATGCGCCCACGCGTGCGGTTGCGCATGCGCGCGGCGTGGCAGGCGATCTGCTCCATCATCGGGTAGATGAAGCCCTCGAACTGGGCCTCGGCAATCGCCTTGATGCCTTGGGTCGCCAAACCGACAGTGACGCCGGCAATGGTGGTTTCGTCCAGCGGCGTATCGATGACGCGCCACTCCCCGAATTTCTCGCTGAGGCCCTGCGTGGCGCGGAACACGCCGCCGTTGACGCCGACGTCCTCGCCGAGCACCACGACGCTGTCGTCGTGGGCCATTTCCCAGGCCAGTGCCTGCGTGACTGCCTGGATGAGTGTGATCTGTGCCATGACTTAGTGCGCCTGTGCTTCGAGCGAGAGGGCGTAGCTGCGCTGCCGTTCCAGATCCGCCGGCACCTCCGCGTAGAGATAATCGAACATCGCGCTGACGGGCTGCGGCTGGGTTTCCAAGTAGGCGTCGACTTCCTTGTCCATCCATTCGTCGCACTCGGCCTTCCAGGCGGCTTCCTTGGCGTCGTCCCAGGCGCCCTTGTCTTCCAGCCACTTGCGCATGCGGATCATCGGCTCGCGCGCCCAGGCCTCCTTCACTTCTTCCTCGCCGCGGTAGCGGCGCGCGTCATCGGCGGTGGTGTGGTCGCCCAGCCGGTAGGTGACCGCCTCGATCACGCTGCCACCTTCGCCGTTGCGCGCCTTGTCCAATGCGTCGCCGACGGCCTTGCGCACGGCAATAATGTCGTTGCCGTCGACCTGGATGCAAAACAGTCCGGCGGCAATGCCCTTTTGTGCCAGGGTTGGTCCGCCCGACTGGATCTTGCGCGGCACCGAGATTGCCCACTGGTTGTTGACGATCACGGCCACCAGCGGCAGGTTGCGCGCGCCGGTGATGTTGAGTGCGGCCATGAAGTCGCCCTTGGACGAACCGCCGTCGCCGATCGTGCACACCGCCACGCGCTTCTCGCCGCGGATCTTGAACGCCAGCGCCGCGCCGGCGGCATGCAGGCATTGCGTGGCGATCGGCACCGACCAGGCAAAATCGTGGCGCGCCGGCTCGTTCTGGTAATCGTTGCCGCGCTCGTCGCCGCCCCAGTACATGTAGACCTCGCGTGGCTGCACGCCGCGATACAGTTGTGCGCCGTATTCCCTGTAGCTGACGGCCAGCAGGTCCTCGGGCGCCATGGCGCTGCCCAGGCCGACGTGGGCGGCCTCGTGGCCGAGGCAACTGGCGTAGGTGCCGAGCTTGCCGGTGCGCTGCAGTGCGATGGACTTGGCGTCGAACACCCGCGTGGACACCATCAGCTTGTACAGCTTGACCATGTACTCGAGGTCCTGGGCAAACTTTGGCAGATCCTTGCGCACCTGCTTGCCGGTGGCGTCTACGTATTGCAGGTATTCAATTTCAAACTTGGCGGCAATGGTCACGACTCACTCCGAGTTGAAGGTGGCTGGACGGCGCGCGGTATCGCGCGAAGCGACCAAACTGGCTTCGCCTGATAACAGCCGCGGGCCTGGCCCGGCAAGGTACGGCGCAGCATGCAGGCGCCCGGCAGGTCTTCAGTGGCGCCGCCGGGGTGGCGTTCGTCACCCGACCGCGCATTGTATCGTGCACGGCCCGATTTCGCTCTTTGTACCGTGCGCGGTGCGGGCGCGTCCTTGCCATGAATCAGGGGCCCGGCGTGCGGGCACCGGTTACCATGGGCCTTTCGGGGAGGGTGCAGGCAAACATGAGCGAGAACCAGCGTGAGATCGAAGCCGGGGTGCAGACCGACCTGCATGGCCGCGTGACCTATGCCGGCTACCTGCACCTGGACATGCTGTTGTCGGCGCAGCGGCCCGTGACCACCCAGCACGACGAAATGCTGTTCATCGTGCAGCACCATGTGGCCGAGTTGTGGATGAAGCTGCTGTGGCACGAGCTGCGTGCCGCGATCGAGCGCCTGCAGGCCGACGACGTCGACACCTGCCTCAAGATCCTGGCGCGGGTGAAGAAGATCCAGAGCCAGCTGTTCGAGCAGTGGTCGGTGCTGGAAACCCTGACCCCGTCCGAGTACCTGAAGTTTCGCGACCAGCTCGGCAACTCATCGGGCTTCCAGTCGCTGCAGTACCGCAAGATCGAGTTTGGCCTTGGCAACAAGAACGCCGGCATGCTCCAGGTATTCAGCTACGACCCGGCCGCCCAGGCCGAACTCGAGGCGGTGCTGCGCTCGCCCAGCCTGTACGACGAGTTCCTGCGCTACCTGGCGCGGCGCGGCCACGCCGTGCCGGCCGGGCTGCTCGAGCGCGACTGGACCGAGCCGTATCGGCGACACGCGGAGCTGGTCCCGGTGTTCAAGCGCATCTACGACGGACGCGCCGAATTCTGGTCCGAATACCACATGTGCGAGCAGCTGGTGGACGTGGAGGAGAGCTTCCAGCTCTGGCGCTTCCGCCACATGAAGACCGTCGAGCGCATCATCGGCCACCGCCGCGGTACCGGCGGCTCCTCGGGCGTGGATTTCCTGAAGAAGGCCCTGGACCTCGAATTCTTCCCGGAGCTGCTGGACGTGCGCACGGTCCTGGAGGGCTGAGCATCGGGTACGGCATGGCGTGGTCGTTTGCCTGTCCGCCAGCCCTGGACGCCGAGCGGGACGACACGGGACCAGCAGACGTGGACAACACTTTCGTCGAACCAGCCATGCAGCCCATCATCACGGCCATGCGGGCGGCGTCGGCGCGTGCAACGGGGCAGCCGGTGACGCCGGAACAGATGCGCCTTCGGGCCGCCCTCCAGTTCGCATATTGGAATCGTCAGCCGCCCGTACTGGCGCAGGTGCGCGATCTGGATATCCCCACGGGCCGCGGCGTGCGCCGGGCACGCTGGTATGACCCGGATGGACGGCTGCAGGCGCCGCTGTTGCTCTACCTTCACGGCGGTGGCTGGGTGCTGGGTGACCTGGACATCGAGGATCGGGCGCTGCGCACGCTGGCTTTGGAAAGCGGCGCCAAGATCGTGTCGCTGGATTATCGGCTGGCCCCCGAACATCCGTTTCCCGCCGCCATCGAGGACACGGTGACGGCCTTTGCCTGGCTGCGCAGGCATGCGCAGGAGCTTGGCGGTTCGGCACGCGCTCTGGCGTTGGGCGGAGCGTCGGCGGGTGCCGATATCGCGCTGGCCGCCGCGCTGCGCCTGCGCGATGAAGACCTGCCATTGCCGGCGCAGTTGCTGCTCTTCTACGGGGTCTATGGCGTCGACCGCAACACCGAGTCCGATCGCCTGTTCGGTACACCCGAATTCAGCGGTCCGCTGGCCAACATGGAGCTGTTCTATGCCTCGTATGCCGGTTCACCAGAGCGAAGGCGCAATCCCCTGGTGGCACCGCTGTTGGCGGATTTGAAGGGCCTGCCGCCGACCTTCCTCAATGCAGCCGGAATAGACCCCTTGCGCGACGACAGCCGGCAACTGCACGATCGGTTGCGGCAATCGGGGGTCCCGGTGCGCTATTGGGAATATCCCGGCGTGGTGCACGGATTCACCCAGTTCACCTTGACCAGCGCCACGGCACGCAAGGCGCTGGCGGACGCCGGTGCCGCCATCCGCTCCCGGCTGGCGGGAGCGGCGTTGACCTGATTGACGTTGCATCCGGCCTGCCTGGAGATCAATGGCCAAAACGGCAGATCGGCCACCGGACTCATTCGCGGTAATTGGCTGCGATCATCGTCAGTGGCGCGACAGGCTGGAAGATGCAGACCAGTTGGTCGTCTTCCCGCGCGCAGTCCAGTTCCGCGCCGTCCGGAACCGTGGCCAGGCCGGTCCAGGTCATGCCGGGCTGGGTGCGCAGACGGAGGGTCACCTTGCCGGGGCGTGGCGCGGGAACCTCATCGCTCAGGTGCAGCAAGCTGAGCATCCAGCGGCTCGCCGCGGGCTGTCGAAAAGCGGTCATCCACATGCGGGATCCCGCATCGCAGGTGACGGACCAGGTGTCGCCTCCGAGCCAGCGCATGATATGGATGAACAATGCCTCGTGTGCCGCGTCCGGCCCGGACTCGATGCTGGCCGCACAATAGATGGCCTGTCCGCTGCCGAATCGGTGGCGGACGACGGTAGGACATCCGGTTGCCTGCCACGGTGGCGAACTGTGGATGCTTGCCCAATCCCCGCCGTCGATGGTTCCCGTACTGGGGTGGGCGTAGGGCAAATTCAGCGTCAGCAACGATTCGGCCCCAGGAGCACGGGTGATCCGCAGGACCGTCGGCTGGTCCGCCGGCCCTACCCGCTGACTGACGAAGCGTTGGCCGGCGATTGCCCCTGCGCTGGCTTGTCCAGTCGGTTCCAGGTAGACCATGGTGCCGCGCTCGGCCTGCTCGAAGTGGCAGCCGAACACATCCGCCAGCGCAAAATCCCGGTGACGAACACCGTGCGTAGCCGTCAGTGAGGTGAATGCCGACGCATAGACGTTGCCGCCGCCATCGACATATTGCCGGATGGCAGCCACCTCCGCATCGTCCATACGCAGGACATTGGGCAATACCACCACGCGATAGCGGTTCAAGTCCGGCAGTTGCCTGCGGGTGATGACGCCGAACGGCAAGTGCGCACGTTGCAGCATGCCGCAAACCCCTTTGAGCGCACGCAAGTGGGGATACTCCATGGGCGTGTCCACGGGGGCGTCGGCAAGCGCCTTGCCGTTGTCCGCGAAGCTCATCTTCGAGTCGTCGCTGAAATACACGCCAATCTCCTCGACCGGCTCACCGCCTGCGTATGCCGCAAACGGCACGGCTTGCGCAAAGGCCTCACGGCAACGTGCGATGGCGGCAGGGTTCACGCTGCCATCCGGATCAATCGCCACGATCAGCAGGCAAGCCGATCCACTGGCCGTCGCAGTCAGATTCTGCAAGCCCAGAACCTGGACCGACTTCAACTGTTCATGTTCAGCCAGGTCGTTGGCGACCGTGGTCATGAACTCGACGGGCCGATGGACCGAGAGATTGAGCATCAGCCTGGACATCAGCAATTGCTCCTGCGTGCCGGCATAGAAATCGCCGCCAAGAAAATCATTACCCTGCGCCGAGGAGAAGCCGACACCGCGTGTCCAGTTCGCCGCCGCGAGGGCGAAGTTGTGGTAGACGTCGACGTCCGCCCGCAGGCCGTGGATGTGCTGCCGTATCTGTATGGCGAGTTCAGTGATCCAGCGCTCCCGCGCCGCCTGGAACCCGCACCAGTCCGGGTCCAGCCAGTCGATCGTCTCCGGTATCGGCTTGCCGGCTTCGGCGCGGTAGCGCTCACGGCAGTGTCGGCAGACGCATACGGCCATCCACCAGAGCATGTCGCAAAATACGGCGTCGACGTCGTACCCGGTGACGATTTCCGTCAGCTGATCCAGCACGAACTGACGATAGTGTGGATGGTTCAGACAGCACAGGCCGTAGCGTGCGCGATGCAACAAGCCGCCCCCGATCAAGCCTTCTGCGGCTGGCTCAAGTTTCCAGTCTGGGAATTTCTGCGCAGCCCAATTGTTGAAGTTGACGCTGTAGTACGCGCATGCGGGAAGGTCGTGGTGGCGTGCGCGCCGCAACGCGAGTGCGACGGGGTCGGTGCCCTGGCAGGCCCGGTGTTGTTGCCCGGTTTTGGTCGGCCAGTAGCACAGGCCAGTGTGGGACTGGAAATACAGCATCATCGCGTCGGCACCCGTGGATGCCACCTGGTCGACGACCGCGACCGGGTCGTAGTGCGCCAGGAAGCGTGGATCCCAGTCGGGTATATGCATGTCGATGAGCATGCGCCGGCAGCTCATCCGGTATCGCCGCCGTAATGGTGCAGTCATTGCAGGTCAGCCCCGCGATGCGTTGGGAGGAGAAGATTGCGTTGCCGGCGCCGGTGCGTGGCGCGCCGTTTGGTCCAGCCCACGCTTGCCGGTACCAGCACCAGCGGGATGCTGGACAAGGGCGGCACCATCATCCAGGTGACCCGGGAGAACGTGTCTAGCGCTGCAGCAGGCCGGACTGGAAACCGATCGCTACGGCATGACAGCGGTTGCGCGCTCCGAGCTTCTGGAACACGTTGGCGAGGTGGAAGCGGACGGTCGATGCGGAGATCGACATGGCATCGGCAATCTGGATGTCGTTGTGGCCGCTGGCAAGGCATTCGAGAATCGCCACCTCGCGCTGGCTCAGGTCGGGAAACACCGGCTCTGGCAACAACACGCGCGTCAGGGCCTGGTACAGCATCGGACGCAGGGCACGCAGAACCAGTGGCCCGCGTTGATCGCCCCGGCCCGGTGAGGTGATCACCGAACACAGTGCGATGCGGCCGTTGAACACCACGCCGCTGGCGAATCCATAGCCGAGGCGACCGTGGTCCCGTGCCGCTTCCAGGAAGCGCTCAAGCGTGGGCTTGCGCGGTCCTGTCCTGACCATCGCGTTGTTCTCGGCGATCGTTCCTGAGCGGCTGAGGAAGCGTTGGCCGTTGACGATGGCCTGGACGATCGGGTCGACCAGGACAAACTGCTCGCGCAGATACAATTCCATCCACTCGGGGTCGTAGCCGGAACCGATGACACGCGCATCCGGCAACGTCCCGATCGTGCCGGTAGCCACCACGATTTCACTCAGGTCGAGCCATTCCCGCAGGCTGTCCAGGCAATCGGCCAAACCGCTGCGGCTGGACAGCGACAGCAGTTCCTCCCCGTGCGCAAACAAGCGCTGGCGGTCATTGGCGCACAGTCCGTTGGTTGCTTCGTCGACCATCAGTGACTGCGTCATGAAGTCTCCCTCCTCGACATGCGCTGCCTGGGTCCGGGAGCCGGGTCGCGCTGCCAACGCGCCAACGCTAGCACAGTGGCGTCGACGGGCCCGGTTCATCCCGACGTGCCACCGCCGGATTCCGTGAAATCCGCGCGCTTGAGGCGGTAGGCATGGAGCAGCCAGGCTATCACCGGCAACAACAGCAGCATCAGCAGTGCGGGATACACCGCCAGGTCGTAGCGGGTTGCCGCCGTCTGCACCGGGGTGCTGCTCTGGTAGCCGATGAAGCCGAGCAGGACGCCGCTCCCGGCGATGCTCAGGCTGCCCCCCAGCTTGTAGGCGAATATATACAGGCCGGTATAGGTTCCGCCCAGGTTGCCGCCACCGGCGCGTTCTCGCGCGTGGGCACAGTCGGTCACCATGGCATAGGGCAGTGACCAGAACGCCCCGTTGCCCAGGCCGGCCAGTATCTGGAACGGCAGCAGGGTGGCGACCAGATGCGCCGATGGTTCGAGTGGAAACCAGTGCCAGGCCACATGGGTCAGTGGGGCGCCGACCAGCCCGACGGCGGCCAGGGCAATGGCAGCATACAAGGCGGGTTTCTTGTCGAAGCGCCTGCTCACCTTGATCCACAACGGCTGTGCCACAACCGCCGAGAGCAGCAAGGCCACCGCGAGGATGGCGATTTGTGGGCCGGCCAGGCCGTAGGTGAAGGTGTTGATGTGGAATCCCAGGGCCACCGTGAGCTGCACGCCCATTTCGGTCACCAGTATCATCAGCACCAGCGCACGCAGATTGCGGTCACGCAGGACGTCGCGGATCGCATGCCAGTCCAGCCTGGGCGTGTCGCGCTCGGCGCGCATCCGCGGGATGAAGCGCCAGGTACTGGTCACCGTGACCAAGGTCACCACGAGCACCAGGATGGCGCAGGCCCAGCCCATGGGTGGGTAGACCGCGGGGTTGAGTTGGCCTTGCGGAAACGCAGGCGTGGGCCGAAAGAACCAGGCGCTGCTGCCGACCAGGGCCAGGGCCATGCCGAGCACCTGGAAGGTGGCCCGATAGCCCTGGGCGACGGTACGGGCGTCGTAGGTGGTGACCAGATCTCCGCCCATGGCGGTGTGCGGCACCACGAAGGTGCTGATCGCGGTCTTCAGCCCGACCAGTGCCACGGCCAGCCAGGTCGTCTTGAGCCACAGGTCGAGCCCGGACGGGATCGACCACAGCAGCACGCTCAGCACGGCAATGGCCACTCCGCCAACGATCAGGAACGGGTGGCGGCGACCCAGGCGTTGCGAGCGCGTGTGGTCGGACATCCAGCCCAGCGGCAGGTCGACCAGGGCATCCCACAGGGTCGAGGCCGCCATCACCAGGCCGGCGACATCCGGCGGTACGTGCAGGATCGCAGTCGCGTAGAACAGGAACGAGGTGCTGACCAGATAGTAGGCCGCCAGCACCATACTGCCGCTGCCATAGCCGGCCAGTTGCCAGGGACGCAGTGCCGGAGCGTTCATCCGGGACAGTGTGCCGGAACAACCAGGCGTCGGGATGCGCAAACCTCACGTCGGGAAGTGCCCACGGTCGCTCAGAACCGGTAGCGGACGTCGACGCCGAACGTACGCAGCACGGGCGCGTTGACCAGGGCCTGGAACAACTGCAGCCCGGGCCGCTGGTGGGTGGCGAACTGGAAGGTCGTCGCCGGATCACCGGTGAACACCGCGCCCGGCGCATCCTTGTTGTTGAGCAGGTTGTCGACCCACAACGACACGCGCACCCGCCCGTTGTCGAAACCGGTGTTGAGGTTGAACAGCCTGCCGGCCGGGATGAGCGCCGTACCGGTCTGGATGGCGACCATGTTCGAGCGGTACTGCCCGTCCAGGCGGGTGGTCCAGGTCCAGCCGTTGCCGAGCGGCTGCCGGTTGATCACACTCAGGTTGGCGGTATGCCGCGGTGCGTACTGCAGCCGCACGCCCGACAGGTCGGGATTGCCGCCGAGCAGGGCCACGATCGGGAAGATGTACTCGTCGTACCTGGCGTTGTTGAAGGTGCCGCCCAGCTTGAACGACCAGTTCTGGTTGGCGTCGTACTGGAGGTTGGCTTCGATGCCCTTCGAGGTGGTTTGCCCGGCGTTGGTGTTCAGCAAGGCGCCCATCGAACCGATGGTGCGCACGATCTGGTCGCGCCAATTGATGCGGTACACGTCCATGTCGAGCAGCATGCGGCCGTCGAGCAGGCTGAACTTCGCCCCGAGTTCATAGTTCGTGCTGCGCTCCGAGTCATAGGAGCGTTCATCCGGGGCGATGGCGCCGTTGGCCGTGAAGGTGTTGAATCCGCCCACCTTGATGGCCTTGACCGCGCTGGCGTAGAAAGTGCTGGCCTGCGACGGCTTGTAGGTCAGGTACAGGCCTGGCGTGAACGGCGTGAACGTGCGTGACGCGCCAAACAACGTGGTCGGCCCGGCGGGAAGCTTGGTGGTTGCGGCGTTGGCCGACTTGGTCTCGCGGGTATAGCGCAGCGCCAGGCCCAGATCCCACTGCGGGGTCATGTGCCAGGTTGCCGTGCCGTATACGGCAGCGCTGCGGGTGCGCTCACGGTTGTCGCTGCTCAGGCCACCGAGGGGAGCGGCCGGGCCCACGTAGGGGCTGTCGTCGACGTGGTCGTCGCTGAGGTGGTAGTAGTACACGCCGAGCAGCCAGTCGAAGTGCTCGTTGCCCGGCGAAACCAGTCGCAAATCCTGGCTGATCGACGTCTGCGGGCCGTCGGTTCCGGCCATGGCGACCTGCGCCGCCGAGTAGTCCGAGTCGTACTCGTAGTCGAGCTTGAGGTGGTTGTATGAGGTCACCGAGGTCAGGGTGGCCCAGTTCATGTCGTAATTCACCGTCAGCGATGCCAGGACACTGTCGCGATCAAAGTGGCCTGGGGTGACCGCAAAGCCGTCGGTCAGCGACGGCAGTTTGCCGAAATACTGCTGGTTGTCGTTGAAATTGTGCGCGAACCCACCGTTGTTCGGGACGAACTGCTGGGCAAAATCGCGCCGTCGCATGCCGTCGTAGATAAGGTTGAACTGCCCGTTCAGGCGGTCGGTAGGCGCGCCGTCCAGGGTCAGGAAGGCGCCGCGGGCGCTGGTCTTGTCCAGTTTTTTCCCGCTCAGTTCGTTGCGGTAGAAGCCGCCGAAATCATTGCGGGCCACGCCCACCCGGTAGTGGTACGAGGATCCGTCGGAGAATGGTCCGGAGGCGACGGCCCTGGCGTCACGCCGGGCGTGATTGCCGACACCAAGGCTGATCGAGCCTTCCTGCTTGTTGCTGGGTGCCTTGGTGATGAAATTGACGGCACCGGCAAAACTGTTGCGGCCATACAGGGCGTACTGCGGCCCCTTGGCCACTTCGACGCGCTCGATGTTGTCGGCCAGCATGAAGTCGAGCGCGTTGCGCGAGGGGATGTACACGCCGTCGATGAAGAAGCTGACGTTGGGCTCGCCGATGGTGGTCGACAGGCCGCGGATGACCACGTTCGACGCGGCCGGGCCGGCCACCGGGATCATGGTGATGCCCGGAGCGAGCATGGGCAGGTCGGCCGCGCTGGTGATCCGCGCCGATTCGATGTCCTGTGCCGTCACTACGTTGATCGCGATCGGTACATCCTGCATCAGCTCGACGCGCTTGGTGGCGGTGACCGTGATGCCTGCGAGACTGGTCGGCTGCCCGGTCCCTGCCGGTGCCGGCGTACCAGCTTCCTGGGTCGCCTGCACGTTCGGGACTTCGGCTGCGCTGGTGCCTTCGGTCCCATTCGGCAGCGCGTAGGCTGGTTGCAGCACCAGCGCGGCAACGACGGCCAGAGTCAGGTTGTTGGACTTGATGTTCATGCGCAAATCCCCGGGGGTTCCGCCGAGCATAACCATGTGCATCGGGTCGCATAACTGTCAAAAATGACAGGTGCCAAGGCACCGGAGCAGTCGCTAGCATCGTGGCTTGCCAGAGAGATCCGACATGCCCCAGACCGAGCTTCGTCCGCAACCCCGGGTGTCCTACGTCACGTTCCCGAACGCGGCCCGGGAGCGTCCCCTCACCATCGCGGGGCAGTTGCGCGTCCCGGCGCGCAATGGCGACGCTCCTGCGGTGGTGATCGTGCACGGTACCGCCGGCGTGGACAGCCGCGGCAGCTATCACGCCCAGGCGCTCAATGACGCAGGTATCGCCACGCTGGAGCTGGACATGTGGACGCCACGCGGGCTGAACGGTGGCGCGGGCCCTGGCGGGCGCCCGGAAGGCGTCCCGGAAACACTGCCGGATGCCTACGGTGCGCTCCTGTATCTCGCCTCGCGTCCGGGGATCGACCCGCAGCGCATCGGCATCACCGGGTTTTCCTGGGGCGGTGTGGTATCGATGCTGACCGCAACACGGCCGTACAGCGACTTGTACATGGGCGCCAATCCACTGCGCTTCGCGGCACATGCACCGTTCTATCCCGTGTGCTGGGGCTACAACAAGATTCCCGGTTACGAATTTGCCGAGCTCACCGGGGCGCCGGTCTTCATCCAGAGCGGAGAGTGCGACGCCTACGACGAGCCCGGTTCATGCACAGAGCTGGTCGACGGACTGCCCGAACAGGCGCGGCATCGGGTCACAGTAACCATGTATCCCGACGCGGTGCACGCGTTCAATCGCCTCGAGCCGGCACAAACTGTGAGTGATCCCTTTGCCCATCTCGGACGGGGCGGCGAGGTGAGATTCGAGGCCAACCTGGAGGCTGCGACCAAGTCGCGGCAGGCTACGGTGGACTTCTTCACGCACGCTTTCGCTGGGGTCGGACAGGCGCACGGCTGAGCACACGATGACGGCGCGCACATGCGTGGACCACCGTGTTTCAGGAGGGCTGCGAGCCAATGCCGGAGCAGAAGTTCCCGCGCCGTGCCGAATGGATCTGGCGTCCGCGCCAGCTCGATGGCCCCGCTTTTGCGACCGAAAGCCTGCGGGTTGCTGAAGAGGCGAACCGCTACGTCCATTTTCGCCTGGACATCCAGGTCGCGGGCACCATCACGTCGGCGAAGTGCCTGGCATCGGCTGACGGGCGCTACCAACTATACGTCAACGGCGTGCTTGCCGGTCGCGGCCCCGGTCGTTGCAGCCCGTCGCAGCAATCGCTGGATGACTACGACCTGGCCGGGTATCTCAGACCCGGGCGCAACGTGATCGCCGTGCTGGCGCATGCCTACGGCCGGCACACGGCGTGGTACGAACTGCCGGGATGGGAACATGGCCGTGCATTCGGTTGTGGCGGGTTCTTCCTGCAGGGCGAAGTCATTGCCGGGTCAGGCTCCGTGCGGCTGGACACGGGACCACAGTGGCGCTGCCAGGAGTCGGCCGCATGGCGGCGTGACGTGCCATCCAACAGCCTGGGCTGGATGGAGCACTACGATGCGCGCCGGGCGCCTTGCGGATGGACGGCCACGGATTATGACGACCGCGAATGGCCTGCGGCCCAGGTGCTGCGGTTGCCCGGACGCAATTTCTCCGGGGACGTCGTGCCTTTCGGGATGATGGTGCCGCGGCGGATCCCACCCATGCGTGAGGCCCTGTCCGTGCCCGCTCGGGTCGTTGCGATGCACGAAACGGATGAGGTGCCGACGGGGGATCTTGCCGAACAGATATCCAGGGAACGACTGCGTCCGCTGACGCGTTGTGCCGCCAGCCAGGAGCCCACGACGATCCGCACCGAAGGTGAGCGCGCAGTAGTGATCGTGTACGACTGTGGTGAAGTCCTGGCCGGCTACATTCACCTCGATCTGGACGGCCCCGCCGGGGCCATCGTCGACGTCGTGCATGGCGAACAGCTGCTGGCCGGTGGGCGGGTGCGGATCTTCGGCGGCATCGATGGTTTCGACCCTGTTCCCGCGCACCGCTATGTACTGCGCGAAGGCGCACAGTCATGGGAGCGCTTCGAGTGGAGCGGGCTGCGCTATCTGCAACTGACCATCCGTCGCTGTCCGCGCCCGCTGCGGGTGGGCAAGGTTGCGCTGCGCGAAACCGGCTACCCGGTTGAGGCGGTCGGCTCTTTCGAGTGTTCCGATCCGCTGCTCGACCGCATCTGGCAGGCCGGTGCCACCACCCTGCGCCGCTGCATGCATGATGGCTATGTCGACTGCCCGTCGCGGGAGCAGCGCCAGTGGATGGACGGCTATCTCAGCGCACGCATCAATTACGTGACCTTCGGCGATGCGCGGCTGGCGGCGCAGATGTTGAGCCAGGTCGCGCAGTCGCAACAGCCGGACGGGCTGACCATGATGGCCGCGCCGGGCGATTTCGCGCGCCTGGGCTTTACCAACATCCCGGAGTTTTGCCTGTACTGGATCATGATGATCGACGACCTTGTCCTGTACACAGGCGAGCGCGGGATCGTGCGTGAGCTGTTTCCGGCGGTGATGCGCGCGCTGTGCTGGTTTGAGCGCCACCTCGACGACGAAGGCCTGTTGGCCGACCTGCCGCATTGGGTGTTCGTCGACTGGGCCGAGCTGGACAAGCGCGGCCAGGTCACGGCCGTGAATGCCCACTTCGTAGCCGCCTTGCGGGCGGCCACGCGACTCGCGGACATCTGCCGGTATCCGCATGCTTCGGCGCATTTCGACGCGCTGGCCGAGCGTGTCTGCGCGGCCATCAATGCCTTGTTGTGGGATCCGGAACGCCGGCTTTACGTGGATGCACGGCAGCGGGGCGTGCGGGGACCGCGGACCAGCCAGCAGGCCAATGCGGCGGCAATTGCCTATGGCGTGGCGCCGCCAGGGCGTTGGCAGCCGATGCTGGATTCCATTCTGGATGAGACCCGGCTGGTCCTGACCCGTTGCTCGGAACGGGGCGGTGCCGCGCCACACTTCGATGAGCAACACAACATCACGCTGGCCCAGCCGTTTTTCATGCACTTTGTGCACCGTGCGTTGCGCGTGGCCGGACAGCAGGACCGGATTGTCGGCCAAATCCGCAAGCGTTGGGCGGACATGCTCGCCCACGGCGAAACCACGCTGCGTGAAACCTGGCAGCGGACACCGACCACCAGCCTGTGCCACGCCTGGTCGGGTACACCGACGTTCGACCTGTCCACGGACGTGCTTGGCGTGACGCCACTGGCGCCGGGATTCGACCGCATGCGCATTGCCCCGACCCTGGCCGATCTGGATTGGGCACAGGGCCGCTACCCCACGCCACACGGGGTCGTTGAAATCGACTGGAGCCTGGACGATGCCTGGTTCCGGTTGGAGGTTCGACTGCCCGATGGATGCGAGGCCGAATGCATCTGCCCATTGCCGTACCGCTGGCAAACGATCAATGGCGCACCGACGGCCGATGCCTCCCTGGCGTTGCAGCCTGGCACCCATTGTCTGACCGCATGCAGGTGAAACCCATGTATATCGACATCGGCAATCCGATCGAGCGCACCGAGTCGGCCTACGACTTTCCGCTCCTGCTCAAACAGCTGTGGATCTCGCCGCTGGCCAATGCGCCGGATCAGGTCATCGTCTATCGCGACCAGCAGCGCTTCACCTATCGCGAGACCTGGGCGCGCCTCGGCCGCCTCGCCTCGAGCCTGACGGGCATCGGCGTTGGGCCGGGCATGACCGTGGCGGTGATGGACTGGGACAGTCATCGCTACCTCGAGTGCTTCTTCGCCATCCCCATGATGGGCTGCGTGCTGCAGACGGTGAACGTCCGCCTGTCGCCCGAACAGGTCCTCTACACCCTCAACCAGGCCGAAGCCGATGTCATCCTGGTCCATCATGAGTTCCTGCCCTTGCTGGCCGGCATTCGCGGCAGGCTGGAGAAACCGGTCAAGGCGATCCTCATCCGTGATGGCGCGTCTGAGCCGACCGCCGGCGATGCCGCCTTCGTCGGCGAGTACGAAGCCCTGCTGGCCGCGGCCAGCGCGGACTACGACTTCCCGGATTTCGATGAGAACACCCGCGCCACCACGTTCTTCACCACCGGCACGACCGGTGTGCCCAAGGGCTGCTATTACAGCCACCGCCAGCTGGTGCTGCACACCATGGCGATCGCCGGCTGGTTCGGTACGGCGCCAGCCCAGGGCCGCATCCATCGTGAAGATGTCTACATGCCGATCACCCCGATGTTCCACGTGCACGCCTGGGGCGTCCCCTACGCGGCAACCCTGCTGGGGCTCAAGCAGGTATATCCGGGCCGCTACGACGCGGCGCTCATGCTGAAGTTGATTCGCGATGAGGGCGTGACCTTCTCACACTGCGTACCGACCTTGCTGCAGATGCTGCTGTCCCATCCCGACGCGGCGCACATCGACCTGTCGAAGCTGAAGATGGTGATTGGCGGCTCGGCATTGCCGCAGGGACTGTGCCGCATGGCGTTGGAACGGGGCATCGACGTCTTCACCGGCTACGGCATGAGCGAAACGGCGCCGATCCAGGCCGTCATGCACCTGAGTCGTGCCGAAATGGCGGGGGACGTCGACAGCCAGGTCGCGCTGCGCGTACGCACCGGCCAGGCCTTCATGCTGTGCGACGTGCGCATCGTCGACGAGGAGATGAGGGGCCAGGCCCATGACGGGCAAGCCCAGGGCGAAGTCGTGTTCCGCAGCCCATGGTTGACCCAGGGTTACCTGAGTCAGCCCGGCGCTTCCCGTGACCTGTGGCGCGGGGGCTACCTGCACTCGGGTGATATCGGCAGCATCGACGCCGCCGGCCGGCTGCAGATCCGCGACCGGCTCAAGGACGTGATCAAGACCGGGGGTGAATGGGTCAGTTCACTGGCGCTGGAAGATCTGATCTCGAGGATGGCCGGCGTCGCCGAGGTCGCGGTGATCGGCGTGCCGGATCCCAAATGGGGCGAACGTCCGCTGGCCCTGGTGGTTCCCCGCTCCGGCGCGACATTGGAGCCGCAGGCCATCCGCCGGCAGCTCATGGACCTGGCTGGAACGGGCGACATCCCGACGTACATGGTGCCCGGGCAGATCCGCATCGTCGAGGCGCTGGCCAAGACCAGCGTCGGCAAGCTCGACAAGAAGGCCTTGCGCAGCACCTATGGCACATGAGCGCCAGGCGCCGGCGTTGCAACATCGCCCAGTGCGGCAGCAGACCCCGTGATCCAGCGGCCCGACCACCACCCGAGGAACGACATGGCAAAGATCGAAGCGAAACTGGCGGCCCTTGGGCTCAGCTTGCCACCGCCGCCCCAGCCACCACCCGGGATTGTCCTTCCCTTCCGGTTTGTGCGGATCCTCGGCAACCGGGTCCTCATCTCCGGTCACGGACCGCAGAATCCGGATGGTTCCTTTGCGGCACCGCTCGGCAAGCTCGGACGCGAAGTGTCGCTCGAACAGGGCTACACCGCCGCCCGCCTCGTTGCGCTTTCCATCCTCGGCAGCCTCAAGCGTGCACTTGGCGATCTCGACCGCATTGCGGCCTGGTCACGTGTGCTCGGCATGGTCAATTCGGCGCCTGGCTTCAACCAGCAACCGAATGTCATCAACGGATTCTCCGACCTCATCCTGGAACTCTACGGTCCCGACGCAGGCGCCCACAGCCGCAGCGCCGTGGGTCTTGCCGAGCTTCCGTTCAATATCCCGGTGGAGATCGAGGGCGAAGTCGAACTCGTGCGGACTTAGTGTCTGCAAGAGGGGCAAGGGGGCGGTTTGCCCCTTCCGTCACCGGGGCCGATCCACGTGATTCACGCCAGATACGATCTGTGGAGCAATTTCGGTGCCCAAAGGTCGCCCATGGATTCTCCTCGCCCGTGGCGGACCGACGCGTCGATCCGCCTCCTGCCGGCCACCGCGCCTCAAACCTGGAGCTTGGTCAGGATGCGCTCCAGCCACGCCCGTTCCTCTGCATCCAGCTGGTGCAGCAGCGCGCGCTCGTGGGCCCGGGCCATGGGTGCGATCACGTCATGCATCGCCCAGCCCGTCACGCTCAGGCTCAGTACTGAGCGGCGCTTGTCGTCGTCATGAACGCTGCGCTCGACCCGTCCGTCCTGCACGAGCCGGGCCAGGGCCCGGCTCACCGCCACCTTGTCCATCGCCGTGCGCTCGGCCACCTCGCGTGCGGAGCAGCCGTCGAAGCGCGCCAGCACGGCCATCACCCGCCATTCGGTCATGCTCAGGTCGAAATGCTGCTGGTACTCGTCGGCGATGTCCTGGCTGACCGTATTGGACAGGATCGACAGGCGATAGGGGACGAAGTGCTCGAGCCGCAACGGCGCACGATCCAGCTTGCCTGCGCGTGCAGTCGCGCGGCGTGACCGGCTGTTTTTCGGTTTGGCGGGCTTGGTCATGCCGCGAGGCTCCTTGCAAATAGTTGCAGCTGAAACTATAACCGTATATTCATTCATTGTTGACAGCGCACCACGCCATGGCACGGCACGCTGCCAGGAGACCAGCCATGAACACCAAGCAGCCCAACCCCGGCATGCACGTCACCACCTTCGAGAACCCCATGGGAATCGACGGTTTCGAATTTGTCGAGTTTGCCGCGCCGGCCGGCCGGGCCGATGAATTGCGCGACCTGTTCGTGAGGATGAACTTTACCCCGGTATTGCGGCACAAGTCGCGGCCGATCACCGTGTTCCGGCAGAACGGGGTGAACTTCCTGCTCAATGAGGATCCTGACTCGTTTGCCGCGGCGTTTGCCGCCAGGCATGGCCCGAGCGCCTGCGGTTTCGCCATCCGCTTCCGCAAGCCGGCCCAGGAGGTGTATCGGTCCGTGCTGGACAAGGGGGCCGAGGCAGTGGTCGAGCAGGAGGCCAGCAAGGCCGTACCCGCGCCGGTGATCAAGGGTATCGGCGATTGCATGCTCTACCTGGTGGACCGCTACGGCAGTGCCGGTGACATCTATGCGGACGACTACGTCCCCGTGCCGGGTGCCGAGCAAGACCCCAAGGGCTTCGGGCTGACCTTCATCGACCACCTCACCCACAACCTGTATTTCGGCAACATGGAAAAGTGGTCCCAGTACTACGAGCGGCTGTTCAATTTTCGCGAGATCCGCTATTTCGACATCAAGGGCGCCAAGACCGGCCTGGTATCGAAGGCCATGACCGCGCCGGATGGCATCGTGCGCATCCCGCTCAACGAGTCGGACAACCCCAAGAGCCAGATCAACGAATACCTCGAGGCCTACCAGGGTGAGGGTATCCAGCACATCGCCTGTTTCACCGATGATATCTACGCGACGGTGGAAGGCATGCGCGCGGCGGGCGTGCAGTTCCTGGATACGCCGGATACCTATTACGAGGTGATCGACGAACGGGTGCCGGGCCATGGCGAAGACGTGCCGCGACTGCTCAAGAACCGTATCCTGATCGACGCCGACCCGCAGACCCACCAGCGCAAGCTGCTGCAGATCTTCACCCAGAACGTGATCGGCCCGATCTTCTTCGAGATCATCCAGCGCAAGGGCAACGAGGGTTTTGGCGAGGGCAATTTCCAGGCCCTGTTCGAGAGCATCGAGCGCGACCAGATGAAACGCGGCGTGTTGTAGGAGCGGCCCATGGACAAGCTGGACTATCAATCGGGTTTCGGCAACGAATTTGCCAGCGAGGCACTGCCGGGTGCGCTGCCGGCTGGGCAGAACTCGCCGCAGCGCGGCGCCTACGGGCTGTATACCGAGCAGTTGTCCGGCACGGCCTTCACCGCGCCACGGCACATCGGGCGCCGCAGTTGGCTGTACCGCATCCGGCCGGCGGCCGTGCACGGGCCGTTCACCCCATGCGCGCACGCCAGCTTCCACAACCGTTTCGACGACGCGCCGGCAACGCCGAACCCCTTGCGCTGGGATCCACTGCCGATCGCCGGCGCGCCGACCGATTTCATCGACGGCCTGGTGACCCTGGCCGGCAACGGCGGTCCGGGCGAACAGGCCGGGGTCGGCATCCACCTGTTCACCGCCAACCGGTCGATGCAGCACCGCTTTTTCTACAACGCCGATGCCGAGATGTTGGTCGTACCCCAGCAGGGCCGCCTGCGCCTGGCCACCGAGCTCGGCGTGCTGGAGGTCGAACCGCAGGAGATCGCGGTGATCCCGCGCGGCGTCCGTTTTCGCGTGGAGCTGCCCGATGGCAGCGCGCGTGGTTACCTGGGGGAGAACTTCGGCGCCTTGCTGCGCCTGCCGGAGCTGGGCCCGATCGGCTCCAACGGTCTGGCCAATGCGCGCGATTTCCTCACCCCGGTTGCCGCCTACGAAGACCGGGACGGTGAATTCGAGCTGGTGGCGAAGTTCCAGGGCGCCTTGTGGCGCGCCAGCATGGATCACTCGCCGCTCGATGTGGTCGCCTGGCATGGCAGCTATGCGCCCTACAAGTACGACCTGCGCCGCTTCAACACCATCGGCTCGATCAGCTACGACCACCCCGACCCGTGCATCTTCACCGTGCTGACCTCGGCCAGCGATACGCCAGGTACCGCGAACATGGACTTTGCGATCTTCCCGCCGCGCTGGCTGGTCGCCCAGCACACCTTCCGCCCTCCGTGGTTCCACCGCAACGTGGCCAGCGAATTCATGGGCCTGATTGCCGGGCAATACGATGCCAAGGCCGAGGGCTTCGTGCCCGGCGGCGCCTCGCTGCACAATTGCATGACGGCGCATGGACCGGACGCGGCGACCTACGCCAAGGCTTCCACTGCCGACCTCACCCAGCCGGACGTGATCGCCGATACCATGGCCTTCATGTTCGAGACGCGCAGGGTCATCCGGCCGACGCGCCAGGCGCTGGAGCTGCCGCAATTGCAACAGGACTATGCCGATTGCTGGCAGGGCCTGGCCCGGCATTTCGATCCGGGTCGGCCGTGAGCGGTGGCATCACCATCGGGAGCAGTGCATGAAACTGGGTAGCCTGAAAGCCGGTGGCCGCGACGGCACCCTCGTGGTGGTCAGCCGCGACCTGACGCGGGCCGTGCCGGCCACTTCGATCGCGCCGCATTTGCAGGCGGCACTGGATGATTGGCCGGAAACCGCTCCCCGCCTGGCGGCGTTGTACGCCGAACTCGAGGCTGGCGCCGCGGTGGGTACGTTCGCACTGGACGTCGCGGCGATGGCGGCGCCGCTGCCGCGCGCGTACGAATTCGTCGACGGCAGCGCCTACCTGCCGCATGTCGAGCGCGTGCGCAAAGCGCGTGGCGCGAGCGTGCCGGAAAGCTTCTACACCGATCCGCTGATGTACCAGGCGACCAGCGCGGGCTTTCTGGGCCCGCACGACGACGTGGTGGTGCCGAGTGAGGACTACGGCATTGACCTGGAAGCCGAAGTGGTTGTCGTCACCGACGACGTGCCGATGGGCGTGACACCGGCGCAGGCATCGGCGCACATCCAACTGGTGGGCCTGGTGAACGACGTCAGCCTGCGCGGCCTGATTCCCGGCGAGCTGGCCAAGGGCTTCGGCTTCCTGCAGTCCAAGCCGCGCTCGGCCTTGTCGCCGGTGTTCGTGACACCGGATGAACTTGGTGTCGCCTGGCGTGGCGACAAGCTGCACCTGCCCATGCGCACGTGGTTGAACGACCAGTGGTTTGGCGCCGCCGAGTGCGGGGTGGACATGCAGTTCGATTTTGCCCAGCTCGTCGCGCATGCCGCCAGGACCCGGCCGCTGGCAGCCGGCACCCTGGTCGGCTCGGGCACCATCGCCAACCAGGACACCGGCAAGGGCGCCTCGTGCCTGGCCGAGCAGCGTACGGTGGAGAAGCTCCGCGACGGTGAGGCACGCACGCCGTTCCTGAAGTTCGGCGACCGCCTGCGCATCGAGGTGCTGGACGCTGCCGGCGCCTCGATCTTCGGTGCGATCGAGCAGCAGGTGCGGCCCTATTCCGGCTGAGCCGCGTGCCGTTCCGGTGCTGTGTGGCTGCGGCGGAATGCCGCCGTGGCCCTTGACGCCGATCAAGGCGACTGTCGCCGGGGATGCGCAGACTCCTCCGCATGACTACTGTCGTTGCTCCGGAGTTCGACCCTGCGCTGATCGCGCGCTACGACGTGGCCGGTCCTCGCTATACCAGCTATCCGCCGGCGCCCCAGTTCCGCCCCAGCTTCGACGAGCAGGCGCTGCGCGGCGCGATCCGCTGGTCGAACGAGGAGCCGATTCCGCGGCCGCTGTCGCTGTACGTGCATATCCCGTTTTGTTCCAGCCCGTGCTTCTACTGCGGCTGCAATCGCATCATCACTTCCGACCACTCGCAGTCGGGTCGCTACCTGGAGCGGCTGTACCGCGAGATTGAAATGCTGGCTCCGCTGTTCGATCGCGACCGGCCGGTGCGGCAGCTGCATCTGGGCGGCGGCACGCCGAATTTCCTCGATATCCGCAGCATGGGGGAGCTGCTGGAGTCGCTGGCCCGGCACTTCAGTTTCAGCCGCGATCCGACGCGCGAATACGGCATCGAGGTGGATCCGCGCTTTGCCGACGCCGCCTACATGCATGGCCTGGGCAAGCTGGGCTTCAACCGGCTGTCGGTGGGCGTGCAGGATTTCAATCCGGAGGTGCAGCGCGCGGTCAACCGCATCCAGAGCGTCGAGGAGACGCGCACCGTCATCGAGGCGGCGCGGGCTTCCGGGTTCCGTTCCGTCAGTGTGGACCTGATCTATGGCCTGCCACTGCAGACCCTGCCGGCGTTCGAGCGCACGCTGACCGAAGTCGTGGCGTTGCAACCTGATCGGGTCGCCGTGTACGGTTATGCGCACCTGCCGGAGTTGTTCAAGGCGCAGCGCCAGATCGCCAAGCACGAGATTCCCGACCCGGCGACGCGTCTGGCCTTGTTTGGCTGCGCGCTGGAGCGCCTGACCGCGGCCGGTTACGTATACATCGGCATGGATCATTTCGCCCGCCAGGATGACGAGCTGGCCGTGGCCCAGCGTGCCGGCAGCCTGCAGCGCAACTTCCAGGGCTATTCCACCCATGGGGAGTGCGACATCGTCGGCCTCGGCGTCAGCGCCATCGGCCGCATCGGCGACAGCTACAACCAGAACGCACGCGACCTGATCGGCTATTACGCCGCGCTGGACAACGGCCGGTTGCCGGTCGCCTGTGGCCTGGAGCTGGACGAGGACGACTTGATCCGCCGCGAGCTGATTGGCGCCCTGATGTGCCACGGGCTGGTCGACAAGGCGAGCTTTGGTGCGCGCCATCGTCTGCTGTTCGACCAGTATTTCCTGCGCGAGCGGCAGCGCCTGCAACCGCTGGTGGCGGACGGCCTGGTGGAAGAGGACGCGCGCGCCCTGCGCGTCACCGCGCGCGGACGCCTGCTGGTGCGCAACATCGCCATGTGCTTTGACGCCTATCTGGACGACGGGACGCAGGCAACCCGTTTTTCGCGGGTGATATGACCACAGACTGACCGGCGTGCCTGCTTCGACTATCATTCCGCTTATGCAACCCAAGCACGCAGCAGGGCGCTTGCCGGAGCCGCCGAGCCCGATCGCCGACGATGGTGACGAGACCCATTTCTGCGGGACCTGCGCGTTCTCCAGTGCGTGCGTCGCGGCCGGGTACAACAAACCCGCGCTGGCCGAGCTGCAATGCCTGGTCGAGCACGTTGGGCCGTACCGCAGCGGCGAGCATGTATTCCGCACCGGTGATCCGTTCCGCGCCATCTTCGCGGTGCGCAGCGGCACGGTGAAGACGCGGATGGTGGACAAGGAAGGGCGCGAGCAGGTCCTGGGTTTTTACCTGCCCGGCGAAGTGGTGGGGCTCAATGCCATCTACCCGGAGCACTTCCCGTGCGACGCGGTGGCGCTGGACACCGCGTACTTCTGCCGTTTCTCGTTCCCGGCAATGAGTGCGCTGGCGGCGCGCGTTCCTGCCGTGCAGCAGCACCTGTTCCGCATGTTGAGCAAGGAACTGGGCAGCGCCTCGTTGCTGGCCGGCGACCACAGCGCCGATGAGCGCGTGGCGGCGTTCCTCATGGACCTGGCCGGCCGCTATGCCGCACGCGGGTTTTCCGCCACGCGCTTCCGCCTCAGCATGTCGCGCGGGGACATCGCCAATTACCTGCGCCTGGCGGCGGAGACGGTCAGCCGCGTGCTCAGCCGTTTTCGCACCCAGGGACTGATCCAGGTCGAGGGTCGCGAGTGCCAGGTCCTGGATCCGGCGCGCCTGCGCGAGATCGGCCACGCCTTGCAGCCTGGCGACGCCTTGCGCTGAACCGGGGCTGCGGGCCACAAAGTCGCTGCTTCGCTGCCCGCGCCGGCTTGGCCCAGATCATGGGCAGCGGCCCCGCGTGCGTGGCATGCTTGGCGATCATCCGCCTCAAGGTCGTTTGCCATGGCTGCCTCCCCGCTTCACGGACGTCCCCCGGCCACGTTTGCCGAGCTGCCGTCGTTGCTGGCGGCAGCGCCGCATCGGGTGTTGTTCCTGGCCGGAACGATCACCGTCCTGCTGAGCATGGCGTGGTGGGCGGTCGAGCTGACGTGGATGTTCGGCATCCCCATGTCGGCGTGGCCGCAGCCCACGATCCCGCCGGCGTATGCGCACGGCATGCTGCTGCAGTACGGTGTCTTTCCCTTGTTCATGTTCGGCTTCCTGCTCACCGTGTTCCCGCGTTGGATGAACCAGCCGGCCTTGACCCGTGCCGAGTACGTGCCGGTGGCCGGCCTGGTCTTCGGCGGCTATGTGCTGGCCAACGTCGGCCTGCTGGACCTCGATTGGCTGCTGCGGCTCGGCTTCGTGCTGATGCTGGCCGGCTACCTGTTCGGCATCTACAACCTGGCCGGCGTGCTGCGCGCCGCAAGCAACCGCATCGACCACGCCAAATCCTGCCTGCTGGCGCTCGGCCTGGGCGCCTTGGGACTGCTGCTGTTCCTGGTCTACCTGTTTACCGGCTTTGCGGAGTGTGCCGAGCTGGCCATACGTCTTGGCACCTTTGGGCTGCTGCTGCCGATCTTCTTTACCGTCACCCACCGCATGATGCCGTTCTTCAGCGGCAACGTCGTGCCCGGTTACAAGGTGGTCCGTCCGCGTTGGAGCCTGCCGGTGGTCTGGGTGCTGCTGCTGGCGCACCTGCTGCTGGATTGGCGCGGGGCACTGGGTTGGTTGTGGATCGTCGATGTGCCGCTGGCGTTGGTGTTCATCTGGCATGCGCTGCGCTGGCAGCCGTGGAAGGCGATGCATCCGGGACTGCTCGGCGCCCTGCACCTGGCCTTTGCCTGGCTGCCGATCGCGTTCGTGCTGTTTGCCGTGCAGGATCTGTTGTACCTGCGCACCGGCTCGCTGCCCTTTGTCCGTGCGCCATTGCATGCGCTGGGCATCGGCTATTTTGGCTCCATGCTGGTGGCCATGGTGACGCGGGTGACGCAAGGGCATTCGGGCCGCCCGCTGGAGATGGGCAAGGTGGCCTGGCTGTGCTTTGCCCTGCTGCAGGTGGTGGTGCTGCTGCGCCTGTACGCGGAGTTTGGCGGCGGCGACGACTTCAACCCGTATTTCTGGCTGGTCATCGCCGCCTACGGCTGGCTGGTTGCCTTTGCGCCGTGGGTATTGCGCTCGGCCTGGATCTATCTGACGCCGCGGGTCGACGGCAAGCCGGGCTGAGCCGGCGGCCAAGCCACGTATTCCGGCGCGGCTGCCGCGCGCCTGGTGCAAAGCGACCGCAGCTTCCATGCAGGCGCTGGCCGTGGGGTGCTTGACCCATGTCAGCGCGGTGCCCGGTGCGCGGGCACAGACTGGTCGGCGGCTTGGTGGGAGTAGGTCATGGTTGCCTGGTATCCATGGATAGAGTTGTTGCACTTGGCTTGTGCGATCGTGTTTGTCGGTGCGGTGGCGTTCGAGGTGCTGGTGCTGGAAGGGTTGCACAAGCAGTTCGACGTGGCCACGATGCAGCGCATCGAGCAGTCGGTGATGGCGCGCGTCCGGCGTTTCATGCCGGTGGTGGTGGCCCTGCTGTTCCTGAGCGGCTTCGTGATCTTCGATGTCAGCTGTGACGGGTTGCAGTGCGTGGGGTCGCGCTTTGGCAACTGGCTGGTGCTGAAGGTGGTGCTGGCGTTTGGCGTGCTCGGTGTATTCGTCAGCGCGGTGCGGGCATCAAAGCGTGGCAAGATGGATATTTGCCGCTTCCGCAACACGCATCGCGTGGTGCTGGCCTTGATGGTGGGCATCGTATTCATCGCCAAGACCATGCGTTTCATCTGAACCATACCAACCAAACCGAGGTGCAGCATGTCGAATGTCACGTTCAAGGGCGAACCAGTCAGCATCAACGGGCAGTTTCCAGCGGTGGGCTCGACCGTACCGGCGTTTCACCTGGTGGGTGGGGATCTGTCCGATGTGTCGCTGGCCAAATTCGCCGGCAAGCGCAAGGTGCTGAACATCTTCCCGAGCGTCGACACCGGGGTCTGCGCCGCGTCGGTGCGCCACTTCAACGAGCTGGCGGGCAAGCTGCAAAACACCGTGGTGCTGTGCATCTCCGCCGACCTGCCATTTGCCCAGGCCCGCTTCTGTGGCGCCGAGGGCCTGGACAAGGTGACCATGCTGTCGCTGATGCGCGGCCGGCAATTCCTCAACGACTACGGCGTCGCCCTGGCCAGCGGTCCTCTGGCTGGCCTGGCCGCCCGCGCCGTGCTGGTATTGGACGCAGACAACAAGGTGCTGCACGCCGAGCTGGTCAGTGAGATCGGCCACGAGCCGAACTACGACGCCGCGCTGAAAGCCCTGGGTTGAGACCGCCCTTCCGGGGCCGTGGGAGCCCGCAAGTGGGCTCCCACATGTCGTTTTTGGCTGGGAGCCTAGGTCCCGGGGTCACCCTGGAAGTGGTTGTTGCCGACGATGCGCAGCGCGGTCCGCCTGCCGTCGTTGCCGATGCCCAGGCCGTAGATCAGGCTGCGACCGATGCGTTCGGCGTAGCCGATCAGTTGAGCGGCGTGCTCGGCATCCAGTTCCTGGGCACAGATCTCTCGCCACAGCGCCAGCCAGCGGGTGAAATGCCTGGTGTTGATCGGCAACGGGCGGTGTGCCGCCATGGGGTTGCCGCGGTAGGTGCCGGCCCGCAAGGCGATGGAGGACCAGAACGAGGTGAGCAGGCGCTTGTGCGCGTCCCAGTCGTGGACCACGGCGTTGAACACCGGGCCGATCTCGGGGTCCGCGCGGACGCGCTCGTAGAAGCGGTCGACCAGCCGAGCGATGTCGGGCATGTCCAAGCCGGACGGTGGGCTGCTCATGGCGGATGCGGTACCTGTGTCGGGATGTGGGAAACGCATGCGCCCGGCCATGCCTGGCCGGGCGCATGATGGGCGTGCCGTGGAGCGGTCAGCTGCCGATGCTGAGTGTCCCGTGCATCAGCGCGGCGTGGCCCGGGAAGGTGCAGATGTATGCATAGGTCTCGCCCTTCTTCAGTTTGGCCACGTCGAACGTGGTGGTATCGGACTCACCGCCACCGATCAGCTTGGTGTGGGCGATGATCCGGGCGTCGTTTGGCTTCTCGTAGCTGTTGGCCGCACCAGCCTTCAGGCCGTCGGCAATCACGCCGTCCTTGTCGTTGCTGTGGGTGAGCACCCAGTTGTGGCCCATGGCGGCCTTCGGCAGCTTGCCGACGTGTTTCAGGGTGACCGAAAAGGTCTTGCAGGTACTGGGCACGGTGATCGTCTTCTTGTTGAACTGCATGGCGTCGTTGCCTTCGATCGTCGTGGCGCACTCGGCGGCGAGCAGCGGCGTGGACAGCAGGCACAACAGGGCAATGGCGAAAAGCTTGCGCATCATGGACGGAATCTCCTGTAAACCGATGAATGGACTGCAGAGGTATTCTGCGGTGCGACCCGTGACATCATCCTGACCTGCATCAGTCGGCGCCTGTGACGTGTTGCCGCAGCTTGGCTCGGCCGGCCGCGTGTGACACGATGCGCAGCCTGGCGGGAGCGTGCCGGGGTGACGTGGATCAGCACGGCGCGGCCCTGTCTGCCGAACACTGATGTGCGACGATCCACGTGGAGGAAGGCCTGTGACCCACGTAGTCACCGACAATTGCGTCAACTGCAAGTACACCGATTGCGTGGAGGTGTGTCCGGTCGACTGCTTCCACGCCGGGCCGAATTTCCTGGTGATCGACCCGGAAGAGTGCATCGACTGCACGCTGTGCGTGGAGGAGTGCCCGGTCAACGCCATCTATGCGGACATGGACGTGCCTGCGGGGCAGGAAATCTACCTGTCGATCAACGCCGAGCTGGCGCCGGACTGGCCGGTGCTGACCAGCAAGATCCCCGAGCTGCCGGACGCCGCGGAGTGGGATGGCGTGCCGGACAAGCTGCCGCTGTTGAAGCGCGAGCTGTAGGACGCGGCGTGGGCTCCGGACTCGCGGCGATGGCGCCGCGGAGCCCGGAGCTGCGCTCAGGCCCGATTCCTAGCGGACGGCCATCCAGGTGACGGCCAGGTCCAGCATGCGGTTCGAGAAGCCCCATTCGTTGTCGTACCAGCTCAGCACCTTGACCAGGGTGCCTTCCATGACCCGGGTTTGCGTCGCGTCGAAGATGGACGATGCCGGGTTGTGGTTGAAGTCGCTCGACACCAGCGGCTGCGTGTTGACCTCGATGATGCCCTTCATCGCGCCGTTCGCTGCTGCCTCGATGATGCGGTTGATCTCGTCCTTGCTGGTGGCGCGCTTGGCGACGAAGGTCAGGTCCACGACCGAGACGTTGATGGTCGGCACGCGCATGGAGAAGCCATCCAGCTTGCCGTTCAGACCCGGCAGCACCAGGCCGACGGCAGATGCCGCGCCGGTCTTGGTCGGGATCTGGTTCATGGTGGCCGAGCGCGCGCGGCGCAGATCCGAGTGGTAGACGTCGGTGAGCACCTGGTCGTTGGTGTAGGCATGGATCGTGGTCATCAGGCCGTGCACGATGCCCACTCCCGCATCCAGCACCTTGGCCAGCGGCGCCAGGCAATTGGTGGTGCAGCTGGCGTTGGAGATCACCTGGGCCTGCGCGCTCAGCTGGTCGGTATTGACCCCGCACACAAAGGTGCCGTCGACGTCGTCGGCGCCGGGCGCGGAGATGATCACCTTCTTCGCCCCGGCGGCGAGATGCGCACTGGCCTTGGCCTTGCTGCGGAACAAGCCGGTGCATTCCAGCACTAGGTCGACGCCGAGCTCGCCCCAGGGCAGCTTGCTCGGGTCGCGCTCCGCGCACACCTTGATCTTGTCGCCGTTGACGATGATGTAGCCGCCTTCGGCGCTGACCGTGCCGGGGAACTTGCCGTGCGCAGTGTCGTACTGGGTGAGGTGGGCGTTGGTCTGGGCATCGCCCAGATCATTGATGGCGACGATCTGCAGTTCCTGGGTCCGGCCGGCTTCGTACAAGGCCCGCAGGATGTTGCGGCCGATACGGCCGTAACCGTTGATGGCGACTTTGATGGCCATGAAGCGACGTCCTCCGATTGGGATGCATCGAGCCGCGTCGTGCGGACTCATAGTCCGGTGATTTTAGCGGCAAAGCGGGCGGCTTACCCGTCGCCTGGCTGAGCGGCGCGGCGGCGCACGCGATTACATGGTGGGCGGCATGCGGTTTTCTGTCGCATGGACACCATGCCATCATGCACGGGCGGTTGCGGCGGGGTCGTCCGGCGCGGAGAGAGGGGCGGAGATGCGGGGTGTCGCTCGGCTGGGTACGGTCCTGCTGGCTTGTACGTTGGCGTGGCCGGTGCAGGCCTGGGGCCCGTTGGGACACGCCATCATTGCCCAGCTCGCGCAGCGGCAGCTGGGCGCAGACGCCCACGCCGAGGTGCTGCGCCTGTTGGCCGCAACGCATGCGGAAAGTCTGGCGGCGGTATCCAGTTGGGCCGATGCAATCCAGGACGACCCCGCCGAGCGGGCCCTGTGGCAACGCACGCGGCGGCAGCATTACGTGGACTTTCGCGACCCGACCTGTGAGTTTGAGCCGGCACTCGATTGTCGCGGCGGGCAGTGCGTGGTGGCCGGCATCGAGCATTACGTCGCGGTGCTGGCCGACCGCAGCCAAAGCGATGCGGCCCGCGCCGAGGCGCTGAAGTTCGTCGTGCACTTCGTCGGCGACATCCACCAGCCCCTGCATGCCGGCTATCGCGACGATCGTGGGGGCAACACCTGGCAAGTGCGCTTCGACGGGCGCGGCAGCAACCTGCATCGGGTATGGGACTCTGGGCTGTTGGCGAGCCGGGGGCTGGCGGCGCCGGCCTATGCGCGCCTGCTCGAGGCCCAGCCCGAGGCGCAGCCGCAAGCTGTGGCCGGTGCCGATGCCGCGGCCTACGCGCGCTGGGCCGAGGAATCGTGCCGGATCACGGCGGGCCCGGGCTTTTATCCGCAGACGCGCCGCATCGGCGCGGGCTATGTGCGCGCCGAGCGGCCAGTGGCCGAACAACGCTTGCGCCTGGCTGGCCGGCGCCTGGCCGCGATCCTCGACGCCGCCTTGGTGAACGACATGCCGCGCCGGTACCAGCACCCGCCGTCGGGCCGCTTGCGTTCCCACCGTCCCAGCTCCTAGGCTCGTGTGATGTCCGAAGCATCCCGCCGCACCAAGATCGTCGCCACGCTCGGGCCCGCCACCGACACCCCAGGCATGCTGGAGAAGCTGCTGGTGGCCGGTGTCGATGTGGTGCGCCTGAACCTCTCCCACGGGACGGCCGACGAACATCGGGCGCGTGCCGAGGCGGTGCGCGGCATCCGCGAGCGGCTGGGGCGCGAGGTCGGTGTGCTGGCCGACCTGCAGGGGCCGAAGATCCGCATCGAGACCTTCGCCGAGGGCGCGGTGGAGCTGGTCGAGGGCGAGCCCTTCGTGCTCGATTGCCGGCCGGACGCGTCGGTTGGCGACCAGCACCGCGTCGGCGTGAGTTACGTGGGCCTGCCGGGTGACGTTGGCGTCGGCGACGTGCTGCTGCTCGACGACGGGCTGATTTCGCTGACCGTGCGCGAAGTGGCCGGCGCCGAGGTGCGCTGCACGGTGCGCGTAGGCGGTCGGCTCAGCAATCGCAAGGGCCTGAACCGCCAGGGCGGGGGCTTGTCCGTCGCCGCACTGTCCGACAAGGACAAGCACGACATCCGCCTGGCGGCCGGGATTGGCGCGGACTTCCTGGCCGTGTCGTTCGTACGCTCGGCCGAGGACATGCATCTGGCGCGGCGTCTCCTGCGCGAGGCCGGCGGCGGCGCTGCGCTGGTGGCCAAGATTGAACGGGCCGACGCCATTCCGGTGCTGGGGGAGATCATCGCTGCTTCCGACGTGGTCATGGTGGCACGCGGCGACCTGGGGGTGGAGATCGGCTATGCCGAGTTGCCAGGCCTGCAGAAGAAGATCATCCGCGAGGCCGTGCGCGGCAACCGCGCGGTGATCACCGCCACGCAGATGCTGCAGTCTATGGTGCACGCGCCCATTCCGACCCGGGCCGAGGTGCTGGATGTCGCCAACGCCGTCATCGACGGCACCGATGCGGTGATGCTGTCGGAGGAGTCGGCCGCGGGCGAGCATCCGGACAAGGCCGTGGCGGCCTTGCGCGACATCTGCCTGGCTGCGGAGCACCAGTTTGAATCGAAGGCCGATTTCACCGCTGCCGGCCCCCAGCTGGATCGCACCGACCAGGCGATTGCCCTGGCGGCGATGGTGCTGGCCGGCGAGGTCGACGTGCGCGGCATCGTCGCCCTGACCGAGTCCGGGGCGACCGCGCAGTGGCTGTCGCGCTACCGCAGCGCCATTCCCATCTACGCCTTGTCGCCATTCCCCGAGGCGCGGCGGCGCATGTTGCTGCTGCGCGACGTGCAGCCGGTCGCGTTCAGCCACGAGGGGCAGAACTCCGCCGCCACCGCCCGCGCCGCGGTACAACAGTTGTTTGCCCAGGGTTTGCTGGCCGAGGGCGATCGCGTCATCCTGACCCACGGCGACCGCGTGGGCCTGGGTGGGGGCACCAATACCTTGAAGCTGCTGGCCGTCGGCGCCGGTGGCATGGTCGAGAGCCTGCGCGATTTGTAGCCGCCCGCATCGGTGCGGTTCACGTCTTGGCAACTGTTGTTGTCTACACTTCGAGAGGTCTTCATCTCGAACGGGAGTCCGCTATGAAATCTTCCATGTCGCTGGTCAGGCAGACACTCGTGCTGGCGCTTGCCCTGGGTTGTGTGGGTCCGTTGTTTGCGCAGTCGCGCAAGATCAACGAGGCCAACCTTTACCGCTACTGGATCCTGCTCAACCGCTCGGTGACGCTGGAGGCGCCCAACAGTGGGCAAAACCTGATGACTCCGGGCTGCGCGACGGTGACCTACATGGTGGGTTCGGACGGCATTCCGCGCGACGTGAAACTGGTCAAGTTGGTGCCGCAAAGTGACCTTGGCAGCATCGCCACCAACGCGGTCAAGCAGTTCCGCTACGGCCCGTCGCTGACCAATGGCAAACGCGAGCCGGTATTGACCTATTACGTGGTGCCGTTCAACTCGCCGGACGATCCTGCTGCCCGCAAGAAACTGATGGAGCCCTGCCAGTTGCCCGGCTATCCCGAATGACGGCTGGCGCAGCCCTGGCCGCTGGCCGGCATATGCAGCCGAAACTGGCCTATAATCGCGGGTTTGAATGACGCGGGCGGTTCCTGCCGCGGCAACCACTGTCGGCGCGCGCAGCGCACCCCCGAGCGGAGTTCCCATGAGCATCGAAGATCTTGAAAACGTCGCCTTGGCGATGGTTGCGCCCGGCAAGGGCATTATCGCGGTCGACGAATCGACCGGCACCATCACCAAGCGCCTCACAGCCGTCGGCCTGGAGAGCACCGAGGAAATTCGGCGCGCGTATCGCGAAATGCTGGTCACCACTCCCGGCCTGAAGGAGCACATCTCCGGCGCCATCCTGTACGACGAGACCATCCGCCAGACCGTGGGCACTGGCGAGCCGTTCCCGGTGGCCATGCGCAAGGCCGGGATCATTCCCGGCATCAAGGTGGACAAGGGCCCCAAGCCGCTCGCCGGTTTCCCAGGCGACGTGGTGACCGAGGGCCTGGACGGCTTGCGCGAGCGCCTGCAGGGGTACGCCAAGCTCGGTGCCCAATTTGCCAAGTGGCGCGCCGTGATCAAGATCAGCGAGGACACACCGAGTTCCACCGCGATCGAGACCAACTGCCACGCCCTGGCGCGTTACGCGGCCTTGTGCCAGGAAGCCGGCCTGGTGCCGATGGTCGAACCCGAAGTGCTGATGGACGGCGACCATGACCTGGCGGTCAGCTATGAAGTGCACGAAGCCGTACTGCGCAGCCTGTTCAGCGCCTTGTACGAGCAGAACGTGATGCTCGAGGGCACGATCCTGAAGGCCAGCATGGTGATTGCCGGCACCGATTGCGCCGACCAGGCCGACATCGACGACGTCGCCGAGGCTACGGTGCGCGTGTTGAAGAGCACGGTGCCAGCGGCCTTGCCGGGGATCGTATTCCTCTCCGGTGGGCAGACCGACGAGCAGGCCACGGCGCACCTGAACGCGATCAACCGGTTGGGTCCGCATCCCTGGCCGCTGAGCTTCTCCTATGGCCGGGCCATGGTGAGCAGCGCGCTGAAGCTGTGGGCCAAGGACACCAAGGCGAACGTCGCCGAGGCGCAGAAGATCGTCTTCGCCCGGGCGCGCGACAACGGGCTGGCCGCACTCGGCCAGTGGAGCAGCGGCAAGTAACCCGGCACTGGGCGTTCCTGTCAAGGGAGGCGGCCCGGCTCGCTCCAACTGCGGTGCGGGGTCGGCAGACAAAAGAAGGGCGCCACCAGGGCGCCCTTCTGCGTTGCCAGGATCGATCCCTCGATCAGAAGCGGTACTCGGCGCTGACTGAGACCATGTTGGTGCTCAGGTTGACGCGCTGCTTGGATGCATCGTAATGGTCGTAGTTGATGCCCAGGCTGACGTTGTTGCTGAAGTCGTAGCCCACCCCGGCACCGGCGTACCAACTGGTGTCATCCAGACCCTTGCGGATGGGGTTGACGTCATTGCTCAGGCCGTGGCCCCTCCAGCTGTACAGGCCTCCGCGCGCGCTCACGTACCAGTTGGGGGTGAAGTTGAAATGGCCATTCACGCCGGCTGTCCAGCCATGCAGCTGGGACTTGTCGTCCTGGACCACCGGGCCGCTACGGAAGATGTTCTTCGCGTGGATGTTGCCCAGGTCGTTGTAACCCACTTCCACGCCCAGTGCGGCTGATGGATTGAGGGCCCAGCGGTAACCGCCATTGATGGCGTAACCCGTGGTGTCATCGTTGTAGGGACCATGGTCAAGCGACGCCTGGCCCACGTTGCCGTTGATGAACCAGCCACCGTTGCCGGCGGACATGTCCTGTGCGCTCGCCGCCGTTGCAGCGAACAGTCCGGCTGATGCGAGGGCGATGGCAAGTAGGGTCTTTTTCATGAGGAGATTCTCCTGTTGTTATGTGCGCGGCCATGGGCGGAAGTGCCTGCCGCGGCAGGTACCGTGTCCGGATGTGCCGGATCGCGATGCCTGTGCCACTGAGATGGTGCAGTCGGCAAATAATTCAATACCGCATAGTTCAGTATTTAAGAAATGTTAAGAACTATCCACCTTCGGCTGGCCCCAGCTCGGCTGGAGTATTGGAACCACCCGCGCCTGAAGCCCGCCTACATAGGCGCTTGGCGGGTTCAGGCCAAATTAATGGCCTGTCGATCCGCACCATCGTGACCGCGGTGCCGATGCGCCAGGTGGCAGCGCAAGGCGCGCGACTGCCACCCCGGGAGGGCTTCGAGTGACGTGACGGTGATGCGGTGCGGGGTGGCGGCTTGCTGCCGCCGTGGCTCAGCGCGAGCCTCGCGCCTCGAGGGCGGCCACGGCCGGCAAGGTCTCGCCCTGCAGGAACTCCAGGAAGGCGCCCCCCCCGGTGGAGATATACGAGATATCGCCGCCGACGCCGTATTTGTCGATGGCCGCGAGCGTGTCGCCGCCACCGGCCAGCGAAAATGCCGCCGACTTGGCGATAGCGCGTGCCACGGCCTCCGTGCCTTGGGCAAACGCGTCGAATTCGAAGACACCGACAGGGCCGTTCCAGATGACCGTGCCGCTGCCCGCAATCATGTCGGCGTAGCGCTGGGCGGTTTCCGGACCCACGTCGAGGATCATCTCGTCCTGGCCCACGTGGTCCACCGGCTTCACCGTGGCCGCGGCGTTGGCGGAGAAAGCGCTCGCGACCACCACGTCCGTGGGCAGCGGTATCTCGGCATTCCGTTGTCTTGCGTCCTGCAGCACCTTGCGTGCCGCGTCGACCAGGTCTGGTTCGGCCAGCGAGTTGCCGATGGGATGGCCGGCAGCCAGCAGGAAGGTGTTGGCGATGCCGCCGCCGACGATCAACTGGTCGACCTTGGCGAGCAGGCTGTCCAGCAGCTCAAGCTTGGTGGATACCTTGGAGCCGCCCACGATCGCCAGCATTGGCCGTCTGGGATGCTCCAGGGCCCGGCCCAGGGCTTCCAGCTCGGCGCTGAGCAGGGGACCGGCGGCTGCCACAGGCGCAAGGCGGATGACGCCATGGGTCGAGGCCTGGGCCCGGTGCGCGGTGCCGAAGGCGTCCATCACGAAGATGTCGCACAGGGCCGCGTAGCGCCTGGCCAAGGCCTCGTCGTCCTTGGCCTCGCCGACATTCATGCGGCAGTTTTCCAGTACCACCACCGCGCCGTCGGCCACGTCCACGCCATCGAGGTAGTCGTGCACCAGCGGCACCGGTGCACCCAGGGCGGTGGCCAGCCACCTGGCGACCGGCGCCAGCGAGTAGGCGGGATCGTATGCACCCTCATGGGGCCGGCCCAGGTGCGACAGCACCATGACCCGGGCGCCGGCGTCGCGTGCGCTGCGGATCGTGGGCAGCGCGGCGCTGAGCCGCTGTGCCGAGGTGATGTTGCCCTCGGCGTCGAGGGGGACATTGAGGTCCTCGCGGATCAGGACGCGCTTGCCGCGCAGCTCGAGATCACCCATGCGCAGGATGGCCATGATGCAGCTCCGGTATCATGTGCGGGCGCCCATGCACCCGCGGAATTGCATTGTCCCGGGCAAGCAAGGTGCATGCAAACAACGGAAAACCGGGGTCAGAGTGCACTTTCGGTGGAAGTGACGGTATGTCCACCAGCATTGGCGTCGAAAGTGCACTCTGACCCCGGTTTTCATTTCCAGCGGAGGCATGCCATGGCCGCAGATCTGATGCTGTACGACTACTGGCGCTCCAGCGCGTCCTATCGGGTACGCATCGCGCTCAACCTGAAGGGCTTGCCGTATGCCAGCCGCAGCGTGCACCTGCTGCGGGAGGGCGGGCAGCAGCACGCACCGGCGTACCTGTCGCTCAACCCGCAGCAGCTCGTGCCCAGCCTGGTGGATGGCGACCTGGTGCTCACCCAGTCGCTGGCCATTGTGGAATACCTGGAAGAGAAATGGCCGGCGCCGCCGCTGCTGCCGGCCGACCGTGATGGCCGGGCGCGGGTGCGGGCGCTGGCGCTGGCCGTGGCCTGCGATGTGCACCCGCTGGGCAACCTGCGCGTGCTGCAATACCTGCAAGCTGAGCTTGGCATCGACGACGAGCGCAAGAAGGTGTGGGCGCGGCACTGGATCGCCACCGGCTTCGATGCTCTGGAAGCCATGCTGGCCGGCGATCCGGCCACTGGGCGGTTTTGCCACGGCGATACGCCGACGCTGGCCGATGCCTGCCTGGTGCCACAGGTCTACAACGCCCGGCGCTGGCACCTGCCGATGGAGGCCTACCCGACGTTGTCCCGCATCGACCAGGTGTGCAGCGCCTTGGACGCTTTCCGCCGTGCCGTGCCCGAGGCGCAGCCCGAGGCGGGTTGACCGGCCGGCTAGAAACCCATGCCGTAGGGGTCGTTGGCGACCAGGGCCTCGGGATCGGTGGCGCCAGCGGCCAGGCGGATCTTGAGGGCCAGGCCGTCGCGCGAGTCGGCCTTGTCCAGCGCCTCCTCGAGGTCGATGCGGCCTTCCTTGTACAGGCGGTACAGCGACTGGTCGAAGGTCTGCATGCCTTCCTGCAGGCTGTGGTCCATGGCTTCCTTCACTTCGTGGATCTGCCCGCGGCGGATCATGTCGCTGATCAGCGGCGTGTTCAGCAAGACCTCGGCGGCCGGCAGGCGGCGGCCATCCTTGCCGGTCACCAGGCGTTGGCTGATGACGGCGCGCAGGTTGAGCGCCAGGTTCATCAGCACGTTGCGATGGGCCGATTCGGGGAAGAAATTCAGGATGCGCTCCAGGGTCTGGTCCGAGTTGTTGGAGTGCAGGGTGGCCAGGCACAGGTGGCCGGTTTCGGAAAACGCGATTGCCGCCTCCATGGTGTCGGTGTCGCGGATCTCGCCGATCATGATCACGTCGGGCGCCTCGCGCATGGCGTTCTTCAGCGCTTCCTTGAAACTGTGCGTGTCCAGGCCGACTTCGCGCTGGTTGACGATGGAATGCTTGTGGCGGTGCAGGTATTCGATGGGGTCCTCGATGGTGAGGATGTGCCCAGGCGCGTGCTGGTTGCGCTGATCGATCATGGCCGCCAGCGTCGTCGACTTGCCCGAACCGGTGGCGCCGACCACCAGGATCAGCCCCCGCGGTTCCATGATGAGCCTGTTGAAGATGCTGGGCAGGCGCAGCTCCTCGATGCTCGGGATCTCGCTCTTGATGGCGCGGATCACCATGCCGACTTCGCCGCGCTGCTTGAACACGTTGACGCGAAAACGCCCGGTGTCCTTGACCGCCAGCGCCATGTTCAGCTCCAGCGCGCGCTCGAACTGCGGCACCTGGCCCTCGTCCATCAGCGAGTAGGCGATCTTCTTGACCATGCCGCTGGGCAGCCCGGTGTTGCCGAGCGGGTACAGTTTGCCTTCGACCTTGATGTTTACCGGGGCGCCGGTGCTGAGGAACATGTCCGAAGCGCCCTTGTCCAACATGAGCTTGAGGAAATAACCGATGTCCATTTTCCCCCTTCGCCTCCGCTGCTCGTTGCAAAGATCGATTGAGCCTCGCCACAATACCCCGAAGTTTCTGTGAGGAATGTGATGGTGCGCGTCTTTTCCCGTGGTGTCGGGACTACAACCTATGTCGGCCGGATCGTTGCGGGCTTGAGCGTGTTCTCGATGCTGCTGTTGGCGGGCTGCGCCTCGGTTCCTCCTCCGGACAACGCCATGAACCTGGCGCAAAGCCAGCTGCAGGCGGCGCGCGATGCGCACGCTGCCGATTATGCTCCGGTGGACCTGGGCTTTGCCCAGGACAAGTTCCAGCAAGCGCAAGGCGCCATGGCTGAGCGCAAGTACGCGGACGCGGCGTCGCTGGCGGCCGAAGCCCAGGCGGATGCCGAGCTTGCTGCCGCCAAGGGCCGGCTCGGCGCAGCACGGGCGCAGATCGAACAGAAGATTGCCGACAACAACCGGCTGCGGCGGCCTGCCGGGTCGGTGCCGGACCAGGGTGCGGCATCCGCGCCGGAACCATCGGCGGGCGGTAATCAGGCCCAACCGGTGGCAGCGTTGCCAGACTTGCCCGCAGCGGCGGGCTCTGCGGGCGCCGCTGCCGGCGATCAAGGACAGCCGACACAGGCCGCCCCGGCGCCCAGCGCCGGTTTCCAGACCGTGCCGCCGGCTTCCGGGAGCCAGCCGGCGCAGGCACAATCGGTGCCCGCGGCACCGACTAGCGCGGCCGGGCAAATCCAGGGGGTGCGGCCATGAAGCAGCCGGTGACGGGGGTGGTCCTGGCGCTGGTACTGGCGTTGGGCGTGGGCGGCACGGCCCAGGCCAAGCAGGATACGATGGACGTGGCGCGCTTGACTGCCAGCCTCGACCAGTTGGCCAGTGACCAGACCCTGGGCAGCTATGCCCAGGCCGAGCAGGCGCGCGCCCGCGACGCGATCAACCGGCTGGCGCACGCCGGCCGCAAGGACCGCCCGCGCGACCTGTACCTGGCCGAGCGCCAGGTCGACCTCGCCAAAGTCGCGGCGCAGCTGCAGGACGCGCGGATGAAGCTGGCCCAGCTCGACCGCGAACACGACCAGATCCTGCTGGAAAACAGCCGGCAGGACATCGCCGCCGCACGCCGCGAACTGGAGCGCCAGCGCCTGCAGTACCAGCTGGCCCAGGAAGAGGCGGCGCGGGCGCAGGCCCAGGGTCAGGCGTATTCGGAGGCGGCCGACCAGGCCCGGGCGGAGGCGGACAAGGCCAAACAGCTGGCCGCGGCGCAAAGCCGCGTGGCCAAGGCCGCGCAACGGCAGGCGGCCCTGGCGGCCAAGGCGGCCAAGGAGATGCGCTCGCAGATGCAGCAGGACCAGCCCACGCAACCGGCAGCGTCTTCTTCGGCGCCGGCGAAGAAACCGGCTGCCAAGCACGACACCAAGCACGACACCAAGCACCGGAAATAGCCGCCAAGCCGTCCGTATCGACACCAGGTGCGAGGCCTGTGTGGCCGCCTGGCGCGGTGCCATGCGGCTTCCGGCCACTCAGGTTAACTGTATGTAAATTAAAGGTTTAGTCGTCCAATCAGGCCGTGAACCCGGCCTGATTCGGTGGCTTGTAAGCGCCTGCCTGGCGTAGTAGGGTCGAGTCACCGGCAGGCACTCGCCTGACGGCTCTTGACCCGACACATGCCTATGTCCCTCGTATGTATCGTTGCCTGCGTTCCGCGACTCTGCCGCGGCGATGGGCCGGGCGTTCGTGGGCGGGTTGCCATCTCGGACTCACTCATCGAGAGGTTGAACTCATGTTTGAAAATGATCAGCGCGAGGATGTGGAGGCATTGCTGAAGGCCGACGTGGAGTTTCGCCGGTTGTACCAGCACCACCAGGAACTGGACAGCAAGGTGCACGACGCGGACATCGGTGTGCTTCCCATCGATCCGAACACCCTGGTCAGCATGAAGAAGGAAAAACTCGTCGCCAAGGCGCGACTGGAACGCATCTGGGCCGATCGCAGGCATATGGTCCACTGATCCAAAGGCCGTCCGGCTGCTTGCGGCGGTATTGCCCGCGCGCAAGCAGCCGCAACGAGGTCGGCGCCAACGCGGGTTGCCGCCACCGGTCTTGGCCCCACAGCCGTCGGCTATCATGTCCGCCGTGCCAGCGCGATCCGTCGCAGCATGCTGGCGGCGCGTATACGGAATAGCCATGACGGTCCAACAGAGCATTCTCGAACTCATCGGCCAGACGCCGATGCTGCAGACGCATGGGCTGGATACCGGCTTGTGCACGTTGTTCCTGAAGCTGGAAAACGTGAACCCCGGCGGCTCGATCAAGGACCGCATCGGCGTGTCGATGATCGAGGGCGCCGAGCGCGCCGGCAAGATCAAGCCGGGCGACACCTTGGTGGAAGGCACGGCCGGCAACACCGGGCTTGGCCTGGCGCTGGTGGCGCAAGCCAAGGGCTATCGCCTGATCCTGGTGGTACCGGACAAGATGAGCCGGGAGAAGATCTTCAACCTCAAGGCCATGGGCGCCGAGGTGGTGCTTACCCGCTCGGACGTGGCCAAGGGCCATCCCGAGTATTACCAGGACATGGCCGCGCGCATTGCCGCCGAGACGCCTGGCGCGTACTTCATCAACCAGTTCGGCAACCCGGACAACCCGGCGGCGCACCGTACGACCACCGGGCCCGAGATCCTCGAGCAGATGGACGGCCAAGTCGACGCCATCGTCGTTGGCTGCGGCTCCTCGGGCACGATGACCGGGCTCTCGCAGTTTTTCGCCGAGCATTCGCCGGCAACCGAACTGATCCTGGCCGATCCGGTCGGTTCGGTGCTTGCCGAGTACATCAACCATGGCGAGCTCAAGGCCAAGTCCGCGAGCTGGATGGTCGAGGGCATAGGCGAGGATTTCCTGCCCAGCATCAGCGACTTCAGCCGGGTGAAAAAGGCCTATGCCATCACCGATGGCGAAAGCTTCCTCACCGCGCGCCAGCTCCTGGCCAGCGAGGGCGTGCTCGGTGGCTCCTCCACCGGCACCCTGGTTGCGGCGGCCCTGCGCTATTGCCGCGAGCAGACGAGCCCCAAGCGCGTGGTGACCCTGGTCTGCGACACCGGCAACAAGTATCTGTCCAAGCTCTACAACGATTACTGGATGCTGGACAACGGCTTCATTGCGCAGGAGCAGCACGGCGACCTGCGCGACCTGCTGCTGCGCCCGTTTGCCGAGCGCGGCACCGTGGTGGTGGGGCCGGACGAGCAGCTGATCACCGCCTACACGCGGATGAAGCTGTACGACGTGTCACAGCTGCCGGTGATGGACGGCGAGCGCCTGGTCGGCATCGTCGACGAGTCGGACGTGCTGCTGCACGTGCATACCGACGAGACGCGCTTCAACGACAAAGTGTGCATGGCCATGATCCGCGAGCTGCACCAGCTGCCGGTGACCTCGTCGATCGAGGCGCTGCTGCCGGTATTCGACCGCGGGCACGTGGCCATCGTCATGGACGGCGAACGTTTCCTCGGCCTGATCACGCGCATCGACCTGTTGAATTACCTGCGGCGCAAGGTGAATTGACCGCATGGCAGCTGCCCCCCGGTTTGACGGCCGGGCCGGCGCCGGCGTGGACCGGCGATGTGGTGGCCGGTCAGGCTCACGCGGGTAAGCTTGCGCGCTGACGTGTGTGCATAGACCTGGAGTGCAATGGCATGTGTGGAATCGTTGCTGCGGTGGCCCAGCGTGACGTGGCGCCGCTCCTGATCGTCGGCCTCAAGGCGCTCGAATACCGCGGTTACGACTCGTCGGGCATTGCCGTGCTGCATGCTGGCAAATTGTTGCGCGTGCGCGCCAAGGGCAAAGTCCGCGAGATGGAGGCGCGCTATCTGGCCGATCCCTTCCCTGGGGGCACCGGCATCGCGCACACGCGCTGGGCCACGCACGGCGTGCCCAGCGAGGGCAATGCGCACCCGCAGGTCTCCGGCCGCGTGGCGATCGTGCACAACGGCATCATCGAGAACCACGTGCCGCTGCGTGCGGCCTTGCAGGCGCGTGGGCGGGTGTTCTCCTCGGAAACCGACACCGAGGTGATCGCGGCGCTGATCGACGAGCGCCTGGCCACCGGCATGGACCTGCGCGATGCGGTGCTGGCCACGGTGCGCGAGCTCGAGGGCGCCTACGCCATCGCCGTGCTGGACCGCGACACGCCGGAGCGCATCGTCGGTGCCCGACGCGGCGCGCCGCTGCTGGTCGGGCTGGGCATAGGCGAGAATTTCCTGGCCTCCGACGCCCAGGCCTTGATCCAGGTGACCAACCGCATGGTCTACCTGGAGGAAGGCGACGTGGTGGAGATCACCCGCCGCAGCGTCGGCATCTGCGCGCTGGACGGCACGCCGGTCGAGCGCGCCGAGCACGAGAGCGAGCTGTCCATGGACGCGGCCGACCGCGGCAGCTATCGGCATTACATGCAGAAGGAAATCTTCGAACAACCGCGTGCCATCGCCGATACGCTGGAAGCGCGGCTGGGCGAGCACGGCGTGCTGCCCAACATCTTCGGCATCGACAGCGACCAGTTGTTCTCCAAGGTGCGCGGCGTGCACATCGTCGCCTGCGGCACAAGCTACAACGCCGGCCTGGTCGCCCGCTACTGGCTCGAAGGCCTGGCCCACGTGCCGGTCAGCGTCGAGGTGGCGAGCGAGTACCGTTATCGCCAGGTCGTGGTGCCCGCGGACAGTTTGTTCGTGGCCATTTCCCAATCCGGCGAAACCGCCGACACGCTCGCCGCCACACGCGAGGCGCGGCGGCGCGGCTACCTCGGCACACTGGTGATCTGCAACTCGCCCGAGTCATCCCTGGTGCGCGAGGCCGACCTGAAGCTGCTGACGCGCGCCGGGGTGGAAGTTGGCGTGGCTTCGACCAAGGCCTTCACCACCCAATTGACGGCGCTGGCCCTGCTGGCGCTTGAGTTGGCTCGCCACCGCGGCCTGGAGCCACCCCGCTACCGCGAGCTGTGCGCGCAGTTGCAGCACCTGCCGGCGGCGGTCAACCGCGCATTGGAATTGGAACCGGCCATCGTCGAACTGGCGGCCGAGTTCATCACCCGCCAGCACGCGCTGTTCCTCGGCCGCGGCGTGCAATACCCGGTCGCGCTGGAAGGCGCGCTCAAGCTCAAGGAAATTTCCTATATCCACGCCGAGGCCTATCCCGCCGGCGAGCTGAAGCACGGCCCGCTGGCGCTGGTGGACGAGGACATGCCGGTGGTGGCGGTGGCGCCAAACGGTCCCTTGCTGGACAAGCTCAAGTCCAACCTGCAGGAAGTACGCGCGCGAGGTGGCCGCCTGATCGTGTTTGCCGATGGCGATGCGCGCATGGACGACATGGCCGACCAGGGCGTGCTGTTGCGCGTGGCCTCCGGTGGCGACTTCATCGCCCCGGTGGTTTTCACCGTGCCCCTGCAGCTCCTGGCCTACCACGTCGCCGTGCAGCGCGGCACCGACGTCGACCAGCCGCGCAACCTGGCCAAGTCCGTCACGGTGGAGTAGCCACGTCCGGTGCGAGTCGCCTGGCGCATTGATTCCAACCATCCCGGACATTTGGTCATTTGTATGGCACGCCACGTAGCTTCTGGACTCCAGTGCATGACTTGCTTGCGCACGCGGGGCACGCCTTGAATGCCGGCGTCGTGCGCGGAATGGAATTGACCGATGGCGGTTGAGCCGGGCGCGATGTGGCCGGCACTGACCATCCTGGTGGCGACGCTGGTCCTGGTGGTGTGGCAGCCGCGCGGGCTGGGCATCGGCTGGAGCGCGCTGGGTGGTGCCGCCGTCGCGCTGCTCGCGGGCGTGGTGGGCTGGGCCGACGTCGGCGTGGTGTGGCACATCGTGTGGGACGCCACGTTCACCTTCGTCGCGCTCATCGTCATTTCGGTGGTCCTGGACGAGGCTGGATTCTTCGCCTGGGCGGCTCTGCATGTCGCGCGCTGGGGCGGGGGGCATGGGCGTGCGTTGTTCCCGATGGTCGTGGTGCTTGGCGCGGTGATTGCCGCGTTGTTCGCCAACGACGGTGCCGCGCTGCTGCTCACGCCGATCGTGATCGCCATCCTGTTGCGGCTGGAGTTTTCGCCGGCAGCCTCGCTGGCGTTCATCATCGCCACCGGCTTCGTGGCCGACACCACCAGCTTGCCGCTGATCGTGTCCAACCTCGTCAACATCGTCACCGCGAACTATTTCGGGGTTGGCTTCGGACGCTACGCGGCGGTGATGCTGCCGGTCGACCTGGTCGCGCTGGCGGCCACCTTGCTGGTCCTGTGGGTCATGTTCCGTGGTCAGTTGCCGGCACGCTACGCTGTCGCCAGTCTCGATGCGCCACGGTCCGCGATCAAGGATGGGCTGGTGTTCCGCGCCGCCTTCCCGCTGTTGGGCGTCCTGCTGGTGGCGTATTTCGTTACCGCGCCGTTTGGCGTGCCGGTTTCCGTGCTGACCGGTGCCGCCGCGCTGGTGTTGCTGGCGATTGCCGGGCGCTGGTGGCGGCGTGGCAGCGGCGCGGTAGTGCCGGTGGCCAGGGTGTTGCGCCAGGCGCCGTGGCAGATCGTGCTGTTTTCCCTCGGCATGTACGTGGTGGTCTATGGCCTGGGCAACGCTGGCCTGACGCGGCTGGGTGTCGCTGCCCTGCATTGGCTGGCCGCACAGGGCAGCCTGGTGGCCACGGTCGGCACCGGCTTCCTTGCCGCCGCGCTCGCGTCGGTGATGAACAATCTGCCCTCGACCCTGGTTTCGGCCCTGGCTGTCGGCCACGCCGACGTGCCGCACGCCACGCGCGAGCTGATGATGTACGCCAGCGTGATCGGCAACGACCTCGGCCCCAAGCTCACCCCGATCGGCAGTCTGGCCACCCTGCTGTGGCTGCACGTGCTGGCGCGCAGGGGCTACCGCATCGGTTGGGGCCAGTACATGAAGATCGGCCTGCTGCTGACCCCGCCGGTACTACTGGCCACGCTGCTGGCGTTGTATCTGTGGTTGCCGGTGCTGCCTGCGCGCTGAGTCGCCGTGCCGTAAGCCGTCCAGCGTTCCATCACTACGACGCTGTGGCCTATGCCGGCGCCTTGGTTGCCAAGCGCGCAGGCCGTATCTTGGGAGCAGTCACATCACCATGGAGGTCGCCATGACCGACACCGGCATCCGTCCCGTCACCGGCATCATCAGTGCCCAGCGCCAGCGCGAGGGCGCGGGCTTCGTCGTGCGCCGGCCGTTTCCCACCGGCCAGGTTTCCTATGTCGATCCGTTCCTGCTGATCGACGAGATGGGGCCCTCCGACTACGCGCCGGGCGAGGCGGTCGGCGCGCCGGATCATCCGCATCGCGGCTTCGAGACCGTGACCTACATGCTGGAAGGCGAGTTCGAGCACGAGGACTCGGCCGGCCACAAGGGCACCTTGCGCCCCGGCGATGTGCAGTGGATGACCGCCGGCGGCGGCATCATCCATGCGGAGATGCCCTCAGCCCGCATCCGCCGCGATGGTGGGCGGGTGCACGGCTTCCAGATCTGGATCAACCTGCCGGCTGCCGACAAGATGCACGTGCCGCGCTACCAGGAGCTGGCCGCCGCCGACATTCCGGTCGGCCGCAGTGCCGATGGCAGTGCCGAAGTACGGATCATCGCCGGCGAGGCGCTGGGCGTGTCGGCGGCCATCGATACCCGCATCCCGATCACGTTCCAGGACTGGACCCTGCGCGCCGGGGCCGACGTGCGCATCGACCTGCCGGCAAGCGAGCAGGCCATGGTCTACGTGTTCGGCGGCGCGCTGCGGGTTGGCGATGGCGACCAAGTGGTCGGCGACGGCCAGCTGGCGCGGCTGGGTGCCGGCGACAGCGTGCGCCTGCGCCACGCCGGCAGCGGTCCCGCGCGCGCCCTGTTGCTGGCCGGCAAGCCGCTCAACGAGCCGGTGGTGCGCTATGGTCCGTTCGTGATGAACAGCGAGGCCGAGTTGCGCCAGGCCTTCGAGGATTACCACTCCGGCCGCATGGGTGAGATCACCCGCCAGGCCACCATTGGATGACGGAGGATTCCATGCGCGAGGCAAGCAGCAGCGTCGTACTCGAGCGGGCACGCGGACACCAGCGTGATCTTGGCGACGGCTTCATGGTCAGCCGGGTGCTGCCGGCGGCCCACCAGCATGCCGTGGGGCCGTTCGTGTTCATGGACCACCTCGGTCCGGTGGACATGCCGCCGGGCCAGGCCTTCGATGTGCGTCCGCATCCGCATATCGGCCTGGCCACGGTCACCTATGTCTGGGAAGGGCGCATCGAACACCGCGACGGGCTCGGCCATGTGCAGCTGATCGAGCCCGGCGCGGTCAACTGGATGACCGCGGGCGGCGGCATCGTCCATTCGGAGCGCACCCCGGCCGACGACCGCGAGCGGCAGCGCCGCATGCACGGGTTGCAGCTTTGGGTGGCGCTGCCGCTCGACCAGGAACAGGGCCGCGCGGCCTTCGAGCACACCGACGCCGGCGCGCTGCCGGAGCTGGCCCTGGACGGCATCAGTGGCCGTCTGGTGGCCGGCACGGCGTACGGCCAGCGCTCGCCGGTGGGCGTGTCCTCGCCGTTGTTTTACGTGGACGCCTACGTGCCACGCGGGCAGGCGTTGCCGCTGCCGGATGAGCATCAGCAGCGCGCCGCCTATGTGGTTGCCGGCGCCATGCGCGTCGGCGACGAGACGCTGGCGCCGGGCGAGCTGGTCAGTTTCGTCCCGGGCGCCACGCTCAGCCTGCTGGCCGAGGTCGACACCCACGTGGTACTGATCGGCGGTGCGCCACTCGATGCACCGCGCTACATCTGGTGGAACTTCGTGGCCAGCTCGGAGACCTTGCTGGAAGAAGCCCGGCAAGCCTGGCTGGCCCAGCGCTACCCGATGGTTGCGGGCGACCCGGAATTCATCCCGCTGCCCGAGCACCGCCGCGCCGCGTTCAGGGTCAGCGCGGACTGACACCAGCCCCCAGGCCTCGCCCGCCTGCAAGGGATGCGTTTCGGTCACCGGTGGGCGGTGCTCGGAGCGTCTGGCGTCTGGCGTCGGCAAGGGTATGTTTGTCGGCCTACAGTGCGGATCGGCCCTGTTGCCATGCATATCGGCCGGCTGCGCGCATGTGCCAAAAGAGTCTGCCTGGAAGCGTGCGATGCCAATGACGTGCGCGGTGGATCACGCCATAATCGGGTGTCCCGGATCTCTCTGGTCAGAGAAGCTCTCGATGATGACATGGTTGCCGCGAGGTGCAGGCACGGTGCTGCTGGTGCTTGGCATCGGCGCCTGCAGCCATTCGGCGCCGCCGGCGCCGTCGATCCCCGAGGTCGGCGTGGTGACGGCCCGCGCCACCGACATCCCGGTCACGCGCAGTTATCCTGGCCGTCTCGCCGCGACGCTCACCGCCCAGGTGCGCGCGCGGGTAACCGGCATCGTGCTGCAGCGCGTGTACAAGGAAGGCAGCGACCTCAAGGCCGGCGAGGTCATGTTCCGGATCGATCCGGCTCCGCTCGAGGCCACCCTGCGCGCCGCGCAGGGTCAACTGGGACAAGCCGAGGCGGCAGCGCACGACGCCAAGCTCAGAGCGGCGCGCAGCCAACAACTTGGCGCAACGGGCCTGATGGCCAAACAGGAAGTCGATGACGCAGTCGCGACCGCCGCCCAGGCGGCCGCCGCGGTCAAGTCGGCCGCGGCCAACGTCGAGAACGCCAGGATCAGCCTTGGCTACGCCACGGTCACCGCGCCGATCAGCGGCCGTGCCGGGCGGGCGAGCGTCACGCAAGGCGCGCTGGTGTCGCCCACGGATGCCAACCCGCTGGCCACCGTGCAGGTGATCGATCCGATCTACGCCAACTTCAGTGAGCCGATGGCGGAAGTGGAACGGCTGCGCAAGGCGGAGAAATCGGGAGGCGTGCAGCGGGTTGCGGCCGACCAGGCGCAAGTGCAGATCGTGCTGCCCGATGGCAGCGTATACGCACACGCCGGTTCGCTTGATTTCACCGACCTCGCGGTGGACCCGGCCACCGGTGCCGTCGACCTGCGCGCGCTGATCCCGAATCCCGACCATGCCCTGCTGCCGGGCATGTTCGTGACCATCCGCCTGACGCTGGCAACCGTGCATGACGCGTTCCTGTTGCCGCAGGGCGCGATCCAGCGCGGCACCCAGGGCGCCTACGTGTACGTGGTTGGTGCGGACGACAAGATCGTGCGCCAGGTTGTCGACCTGGGCGACCAGCACGGTGCGGATTGGATCGTGCTGGGCGGCCTTGCGCAGGGCGCCCGGGTCGTGGTCTCGGGTATTCAAAAAGCCAAACCCGGTGAGAAGGTGCGCGCGGTGGCGTACGCTGGCGCCCCCGCCAGCGCCGCCTCTGCGGGTCCGGGCGCAGGCTGAGCGGACTCCGATGCCGCAATTTTTCATCGACCGCCCGGTTTTCGCGTGGGTCCTCGCGATCCTGATCACCCTGGGCGGCACCCTGGCGATCTTCAACCTCCCGATCGAGGCCTACCCGGAAATCGCCCCGCCCAGCGTGCAGGTGCGCGCGACCTACCCCGGCGCGAACGCCCAGGTTGTGCAGAGCACCGTCACCCAGGTCATCGAGCAGAATCTGTCCGGCATCGACAATCTGCTGTATTTCACCTCGTCATCCAACTCGACCGGTTCGGCCAACGTCACGCTGTACTTCACCGCTGGCACCAACCTCGACACGGCCGCCGTGCAGACCCAGAACGCGGTCTCGGCGGCCGAGCCGAAGCTGCCGGCCGAGGTGAACGCGCTCGGCGTGACGGTGCGCAAGTCGAACTCCGGCTCGCTGATGGGCATTTCGCTGCAGGACACGTCCGGGCGCCTCGACCCCGCCGCGCTCAACAACGTGATTGCGGCGCAATTGATCGATCCGATCTCGCGCGTCAACGGCGTCGGCAGCACCAACCAGTTCGGTGCCCCGTACGCCATGCGCATCTGGCTGGATCCGCTGAAGCTGCACGGCTACGGACTCACGGCCACCGACGTCCTGCAGGCGGTGCAGGCGCAGAACGTGATGTTCGCTGCAGGCTCGGTGGGGGCCCAGCCCACCGTCCCTGGCCAGGGCATCACCGCCACGGTTTCCGCCGAATCGAGTTTCTCGACCCCGCCGCAGTTCCGCAGCATCATCCTGCGCACCAACCCGGACGGCACCACGGTGACCCTGGGCGATGTCGCCCGGGTCGAACTCGGCTCGGACAACTACAACAGTTTCTCGCGCCTGAACGGCCAGCCGGTGGCTTCGTTCAGCATTTCCCTGGTGCCCGGCGCGAACGCGCTGGCGGTCGCCAAAGCGGTCCAGGCGAGGATGCAGGAACTCGCGAAGAACCTGCCGCCAGGCGTCACCTGGAGCATTCCGTTCGAAAGCTACACCTTCGTCAAGGTGTCGATCGACGAGGTGGTGAAAACGCTGGGCGAGGCGGTGGTGCTGGTGTTTTTCGTAATGCTGCTGTTCCTGCAGAACCTGCGCGCCACCCTGATTCCGATGCTGGTGGTGCCGGTGGCGCTGACCGGCGCCTTCCTCGGCCTGTACGCGTTCGGGTTCTCGATCAACGTGCTCACCTTGTTCGGGCTGGTGCTGGCGATCGGCATCGTGGTCGATGACGCGATCGTCGTGGTCGAGAACGTCGAGCGCATCATGCGCGAGGAAGGCCTGCCCGCCAAGGAAGCCACGCGCAAGGGCATGACCCAGATCACCGGCGCCATCGTCGCCGTCACCACCGTGCTCGCTTCGGTGTTCGTGCCGGCTGCGCTGATGCCGGGCAGCGTCGGCGCGATCTATCGGCAGTTCTCGGTGACCATCGCGGTCTCCATGCTGCTCTCGGCACTGATGGCCCTGACCTTCACGCCCGCACTGTGCGCCAGCATCCTGCGCCCGGAACACGAGCGCGCCAACCGCCTGCTGCGCGCCTTCAACAACGGCTATGAAAGCGTGGCCGGCAAATATCTCACCCAGCTCGGCAAGGCGGTGCGCCACACGCCGCGCTGGATGGTCGGCTATGGCCTCGCCGTCATGGTGGCCGTCCTGCTGCTGGCGCACCTGCCGTCGAGCTTCGTGCCGGAGGAAGACCAGGGTGAGGTGTTCACCACGATCCAGCTGCCACCGGGTTCCACGGCCGACCGCACGCTGGCGGTGATGAAGCAGGTCGAGGGTATCGTGGGCAAGAACCCGGCGGTGCAGAACGTTTTCGACATGGGCGGCTTCAGTTTCGTCGGCAACGGCGAGAACGTCGCCATGATCTTCATCCACCTGAAGGACTGGAGCGAACGCTCCCGCACTGCCGACCAGTTGATCGACGACTTCAACCGGCAGTTCGCGCACATCCGCGATGCGCAGGTCATCGCCCTGAACCGCCCGGTGATCCGTGGCCTTGGACAGTTCTCCGGCTTCAGTTTCCAACTCGAGGATCGCGGCGGCCTCGGTCACCAGGCGCTGGTCGAAGCCAAGGACAAGCTGATCACCGCGGCGCACGCCGACCCGCGCCTGGCGAACGTGCACATCAACGGCATCGACGACGCGCCGACGGTGGACATGCAGGTAAACCGCATCGAGGCCCAGTCGATGGGGCTGTCGGTCACCGACGTATACAACGCGATCAAGTTGATGCTCGCGCCGGTGTTCGTCAACGACTTCTATTCGTCTGGCCGCGTGCTGCGCGTGCAGATGCAGGCCGATGCGCCGTTCCGGCTGAACCCGGCTGCGATCGGCAATTTCTATTCAAGGTCATCGACCGGCGCGATGGTTCCCTTGTCCAGCGTGGTCAGCACCCGCTGGGCGCTGGCGCCGCCGGCGCTGGATCGATACAACGGTGTGGGCTCGATCACCATCACCGGTACACCGGCGGGCGGCTACAGCTCGGGTGATGCGATCAGTGCCATGCAGGATCTGGTCGCCCGGAACCTGCCGACGAGTTTCGGCTATGAATGGTCGGGCCAGTCGCTGCAGGAGATCATGTCCGGTGCCCAGGCGCCGCTGTTGTTCGGCCTGTCGATCCTCGTGGTGTTCCTGTGCCTGTGCGCGCTGTATGAAAGCTGGACGATCCCGGTGGCGGTGATGCTGGTGATACCGCTCGGCGTCCTGGGCTCGGTGCTGCTCACCAGCGTGCGCGGCCTGGACAATGACGTCTATTTCAAGATCGGCCTGATCGCCGTCATCGGCTTGTCGGTGAAGAACGCGATCCTGATCGTGCAGTTCGCCGTGGACCTGCAGAAGGAAGGCGAGGGCTTGATCAAGGCAACACTGGAAGCCTGCCGCATCCGCCTGCGCCCGATCCTGATGACCTCGATCGCCTTCATCCTCGGCGTGATGCCGCTGGCGCTGTCCACCGGGGCGGGTGCCAACAGCCGCCGTGCGATCGGCACCGGCGTGGTCGGCGGCATGCTCGGCGCGACCGTGCTGGGGATCATGCTGGTGCCACTGTTCTACGTGATCGTGAAGCGCCTGCTGGGCGACAAGAGCGACGGCACGGAAGTCCCAGTGCCGCAACCCGGGCCGCCAGCACACGGCGCGCCGGGCGGCGACCCCAACGCCTGACGCTGCCCAACGGACTGCTGGATTCAGGCGCGGCCGTAGGCGTCGTCGTAGCGCACGATGTCGTCTTCGCCGAGGTAGCTGCCGGACTGCACCTCGATGAGTTCCAATGTCAGCTTGCCGGGGTTGCGCAGGCGGTGCTTGCTGCCCAGCGGGATGTAGGTGCTCTGGTTTTCCTGCAGCAGGAAAACCTTGTCGTCGCAGGTCACCTCGGCCGTGCCGGAAACCACGATCCAGTGTTCGGCGCGATGGTGATGCTTCTGCAGGCTGAGCGTGGCGCCAGGCTTGACCACGATGCGCTTGACCTGGAAGCGCGGGCCCTGCTCAAGCGAGTCGTAGGTGCCCCATGGCCGGTGCACCAGCCGGTGCAGCTCGTATTCACTGCGCCCGGCGGCCTTGAGCTGCTCCACCACCTTGCGCACGTCCTGGGCGGCATCGCGGTGGGCGACCAGGGTGGCATCGGCGGTGCTGACCACGATCACGTCCTGCATGCCGACCACGGCGAGCAGGTGGCGCTCGTGCGAGCGCAGCAGGCTGTTGCCGGTGTCGATGGCAAGCGTGTCGCCGACCATGAGGTTGCCCTGCGCGTCCTTGTCGCCGCTCTGCCACAGCGCGGCCCATGAGCCGATGTCGCTCCATGCGCATTGCATCGGCACTACGGCCGCGCGCCGCGTGCGTTCCATCACCGCGTAGTCGATCGAGTCGCCGGGCACCTGGACAAAGGCGTCGCGGTCGATGCGCACGAAGTCCAGGTCCGATTTCGCGCCGGCATACGCGCGGCGCACCGCCTCAAGCATGGCCGGGGCATGTTCGGCCAGTTCCTCGAGGTAGCGCGCGGCCTTGAACAGGAACATTCCGGAGTTCCAGTCGTAGCCGCCGTCGACGACATAGGCTTGCGCGGTGGCGGGGTCGGGCTTTTCCACGAAGCGCACCACCTGATAGCCCCCCGCGGGGAGGGCATCGCCGCGGCGGATGTAGCCAAAGCCGGTCTCGGCGCGGTCGGGCCGGATGCCGAAGGTCACCAGCCAGCCTTGCGCGGCCAGCGGCAGTGCGCGCAATACGGCGTCGGCAAACGCCTGCGGGTCGCCGACCAGGTGGTCGGCCGGCAGGACCAGCAGCACGGCTTCGGGATCACGCGCCAGCGCATCCAGCGCGCCGAGCGCGATCGCTGGCGCAGTGTTGCGGCCGACTGGCTCGAGCAGGATCGTGGCCCCACCGATGCCGGCCTCGAGCAACTGGTCGGCGGCGAGGAAGCGGTGGCCTTCATTGGCCACCACGATGGGCGGCGCCACGTCGGGCAGTTGCCGGGTACGCTCCAGGGTCTGCTGGAACAACGTGGTCGTGCCGGCCAGCCGCAGGAACTGCTTGGGCATGTGCTTGCGCGACACCGGCCACAGCCGCGTGCCGCTGCCGCCACTCAGGATCAGCGGGGTCAGCATGGTGCCTCCATGCCAATCGAGTTGCCGCGCGACCGCGGGAATGACGAGAGTAGGTATTCCGCGGGAATGACAGCGGGACGGGATGGATTGGCCAAGCTTGCGTCAGTGCTCATGGGGGTCCATGGTATCGCGTACCGCGGCCAGCACGGCGGGCAGGCGCTGCCGCCAGTCAGGCAGGGTGAAGGCGAAATGCCGCTGGAAGCCGCGGTTGTCCAGCAGTGACCAGGCCGGCCGTTGCGCCGGAGTGGGATAGTCGGCGCTGGCGATCGGGAGCACGCGTGGCGCGCGGGCGATGAGGCCCAGGGACTGTGCCTCGGCGAAGATCGCGCTGGCGAAGCCATGCCAGGTCGTCGCCCCGCTGGCCACCAGGTGATGGATGCCGCCGAGCTGTCGGCGCGTGGCCGGATCGGCCTGCCGCCAGAGCGCGAGCGCGGCCAGGCTGCCCTGGGCGATGAGCGTGGTGTCGGTCGGCGCGCCATGCTGGTCGTCGACCACGCGCAATTCATCGCGCTCGGCGCCGAGCCGCAGCATGGTGCGCAGGAAGTTGTGGCCATGCGCGGCATAGACCCAGGCCGTGCGGAAGATCAAGTGGTCGGCGCCGCTGCGTTGCAGCGACTGTTCGCCGGCCAGCTTGCTGCGACCGTATGCGCCCAGCGGCGCGGTTGGCGCATCCACGGTATAGGGGCGTGATTGCCCACCGTCGAAGACGTAGTCGGTGGAGTAGTGGACCACCAGCGCGCCGTGCGCCGCCGCCCATCGGCCGAGGACGCCGACCGCCTCGTCGTTGACCCGGCTGGCCAGCGCTTCTTCCTGTTCGGCGCGGTCGACCGCCGTGTAGGCCGCGGCGTTGACGATCACGTCCGGTTGTACACGGTCGAGGAGGGGAGACAGCGATTCCGGGATGGAGAGGTCGGCAATCTCACCTGGGCCGCCCTGTATCAATACGCCGTCACGCGTGGCGGCGGTCAACGCGCCCTGGGCCGCGAGCCCGCCGTCCTGAAGAAACGTGCGGCCCAGCTGGCCGTTCGCACCGAGCAGCAGCGTTTTCACGGCGCGCAGACCGGCAAGCGATCGGGCGGCACGTCGGCCAGAAACGGCGCCTTGCTGTCCTTGTCCGACAGCAGCGGCTCGCTGATCGGCCAGTCGATGCCCAGCGCGGCATCGTTCCAGCGGATGCCGGCATCGGCCTTGGCGTCGTACAGGGCGGTGCACTGGTAGGTGAAGGTGGCGAACTCCGACACCACGCAGAAACCGTGGGCAAAGCCTTCCGGTATCCAGAAATGACGGTGATTGCTGGCGGTGAGCATCACGCCGACCGATTGCCCGAACGTGGGTGAGCCGCGGCGGATGTCGACCGCGACGTCGTAGACCTCGCCATCCAGCACGCTGACCAGCTTGCCCTGCGGGTTTGGCCACTGGTAGTGCAGGCCGCGCAATACGCCCTGTGCCGAGCGTGAGACGTTGGCTTGCACGAAGTGACGGTCGATGCCGGCCTCGCGGTACGTGGCCTCGTTGTAGCTCTCGTAGAAGAAGCCGCGGGCATCGCCGAATACCTGGGGTTCGAGCACCAAGGTGCCCGGCAGTCGGGTTTCCGTTACTTTCATGGCGCCAGGCTCTTTTGCGGCAGTTGCTTGAGGTATTGGCCGTAGCCGGTCTTGCCCAGCGGTTCGGCGAGGCGCTGCAATTGTTCGGCGTCGATCCAGCCGTTCAAGTAGGCAATTTCCTCAGGGCAGCACACCTTGAGGCCTTGGCGGTTCTCGATGGTCTGGATGTAGCTGCCGGCTTCCATCAGCGACTCGTGGGTACCGGTGTCCAGCCACGCGTAGCCACGGCCCAGCTGTTCCAGGTGCAGCGAGCCGTCTGCGAGATAGCAGCGGTTGAGATCGGTAATTTCCAGCTCACCACGGGGCGAGGGCTTGAGTTGCGCGGCGTAGTCGCAGACCCGCTCGTCGAAGAAGTACAGGCCTGTGACGGCGTAGTGTGACTTTGGCTGCGCAGGCTTTTCCTCCAATCTGATTACGTGACCCTCGCCATCGAGCTCGGCCACGCCGTAGCGTTCCGGATCCTTTACCCAATAGCCAAATACCGTTGCGCCATGTTTGCGCGCGGCAGCGCGCTTCAGCCGCTCGGTGAGGCCTACGCCGTAGAAGATGTTGTCGCCCAGCACCAGGCAGCTTGGCTTGCCGTCGATGAACTTGCGGCCGATGGTGAAGGCCTGCGCCAGGCCATCCGGTGAGGGTTGCACGGCGTAATGGATGTCCAGGCCCCATTGCGAACCGTCGCCCAGCAGGCGCTGGAACATCGCCTGCTCGTGCGGGGTATTGATGACAAGCACCTCGCGTATGCCGGCAAGCATCAACGTGGCCAGCGGGTAATAGATCATCGGCTTGTCGTACACAGGCAGCAACTGCTTGCTGATCGCGCGGGTGATCGGGTGCAGCCGGGTGCCCGAGCCACCGGCGAGGATGATGCCTTTCGTGCTCATGCGCCCAGTCTCTCCATGCGATAGCTGCCGTCCAACACACGCTGTACCCACGGCCGGTTTGCGAGATACCAGTCCACGGTCTGGGCCATGCCGGTTTCGAAGGTTTGCGTCGGTTCCCAGCCCAGCTCTTGTGCGAGCTTGGATGCGTCGATGGCATAGCGCCGGTCGTGGCCGGGGCGATCCTTGACGAAGGTAATGAGTGACTCGCGCATGCGGCCATCGGTCAGCGGTCGGCGCGCATCGAGCAGTGCGCAGATCGTCTTCACCACGGTGATGTTGTTGCGCTCGGAGTTGCCACCGATGTTGTAGGTTTCGCCCACGCGGCCGGCTTCCAGCACGCGACGGATCGCCGCGCAGTGATCGCCCACGTAGAGCCAGTCACGGATGTTCAGCCCATCGCCGTATACCGGCAGCGGTTCGCCGGCAAGCGCCTTTTCGATCGTCAGCGGAACGAGCTTTTCCGGGAACTGATACGGCCCGTAGTTGTTCGAGCAGTTGGTGGTGAGTGTCGGCAGGCCATAGGTGTGGTTGAACGCACGCACCAGGTGGTCGGAGGCCGCTTTCGACGCGGAGTAGGGCGAGTTGGGTGCATACGGCGTACGTTCGGTGAACTTGCCATCGTCACCGAGCGAGCCGTAGACCTCGTCGGTCGACACGTGCAGGAAGCGGAATCTGTCGCGCGCGGCGCCTTCCAGTGAGCGCCAGTAGTCACGCGCACATTCCAGGAGCCCGAGCGTGCCCGTGACATTGGTCTCCACAAACGCTGCCGGGCCGTCGATCGAGCGATCCACGTGTGACTCGGCGGCAAAGTTCACGATGGCGTCCGGCCGATGCTCGGCCAAGAGCTTCGCCACCAATGTACGGTTGCCAATGTCGCCCTCGGCAAACACGTGTCGCGGGTTGCCGCGCAGTGTAGCCAAGGTGTCGAGGTTGCCTGCGTAGGTGAGCTTGTCCAGATTGATGACGTGGAGGTCGTCTGCAACGGCCTTGAGCACGAAATTGCCGCCGATGAAGCCGGCGCCGCCGGTGACGAGCAGCGTTGTCATGGTCGTGAGGGTTCCTCAGTACGCGAGCAAAGTCGGCATTCTCGCATATCGACCCACCTGATTCGCCAAAATGCCCAGCGGTCGAGTTGAAGCCTGGAGGCACAAAGGCACGGTGGGCCCTTGTGGGCCAGGTTCCATCTTGGCAGTGCTTCCACCCTTCAGGTGGTGGCAAGACACCAGTCCATGGTGGCCTGCCGATGCGTCACCGGCAGGCTTTGCCTGCGTACGACGTGGCCTGCCCCAGAGTGAGGTTGCCAACCAGGCCGAACCGGGCCGGTGACCGTCCCGTTGTCGCTCGTGGTGCGTGCTGCGTTAAGTAAGCAGTCCCGACGACTAGTACACTAAAGGGCTCGTAGTTTGTGCAGCCTCCTTGCGCCAGGGACACCTCATGCTCAAGAAAACGCATCCTTCCGGTCTTGGATTCGGCACGCGAGCCATCCACGCCGGCCAGCCCCCTGACCCCACGACTGGCGCTGTCATGACGCCGATCTACGCAACCTCGACCTACGTACAGGAGAGTCCTGGGAAGCACAAGGGCTTTGAGTATTCGCGCACGCAAAACCCGACGCGCATGGCGTACGAGCGCTGCGTGGCCAGCCTGGAAGGTGGTGTCGCCGGCTTCGCGTTCGCCTCCGGCATGGCGTCGTCGTCGACGACACTGGAACTGCTTGATTCGGGCAGCCACGTGATCGCCATGAACGACCTCTATGGTGGCAGCTACCGCTTGTTCGAACGCGTGCGTCGGCGCAGCGCTGGACTGGATTTCAGCTTCGTCGACCTGAACGATGCGAAGGCACTGAAGGCCGCGCTGAAACCCAATACGCGGATGATCTGGGCCGAGACGCCGACGAATCCGCTGCTCAAGCTTGTCGACCTCGCCAAGCTCGCTGCTTTCGCCAAGAAACACGACCTGCTGCTGGTGGTGGACAACACCTTCTGTTCGCCTGCTGTGCAGCGCCCGCTGGAGTTCGGCGCCGACCTCGTGGTGCACTCAGCCACCAAGTACATCAACGGTCACTCTGACATGGTCGGAGGCGTAGTGGTGGCAAGCTCCGCCGAGCTGGCAGAGCGCATGGCCTTCCTGCAGAACTCGGTCGGCGCGATCGCAGGTCCGTTTGATGCCTTTCTCGGCATGCGCGGCTTGAAGACCCTGCATCTGCGCATGCGTCAACACTGCACCAGTGCGCTGGAGCTGGCTGGCTGGCTGGAGAAGCACCCTGCGGTACAGCGCGCGATTTATCCCGGTCTCAAGAGCCACGCGCAACACGCATTGGCCAAGCGTCAGATGCACGGTTTCGGCGGCATCGTCACCATTGAATTGAAGGGTGGCTTGAAAGCCGCCAAACGCATGCTGGAACGCTGCAGGATATTTTCGTTGGCCGAGTCTCTCGGTGGCGTTGAGAGCTTGATCGAGCATCCGGCCATCATGACCCATGCTTCGGTGCCGCCCGCCATTCGCAAGCGGCTGGGAATCAGCGATGGGTTGGTGCGGTTGAGCGTAGGCGTTGAGGAGTTGGCGGACTTGCAGGAAGACCTCCGTCGTGCACTCGCATAGACCCCGCAACGCCGAATTCGACCACATGTGGCGCTGCTTCCCCCGGACCTGAATCTATGCTTGATAGAGTTGTTCCTGAACACGTGCCAGTAGGGTTGGAACACGTTGAAGTCGAATGTGTTGCGACCGAGGCTGGAGACTTGTGGATACCTACGTGTGACGAGGTCATGCGTGACCATATGAGGAACGCCGGTTGTTGGGAGCCTGAGGTTGGAAGGGCGCTGCTTGGCGCCATGCCTGATGGTCCGGGAGCGGTCTTTGTAGATATTGGTGCCAACATTGGTTATTTTTCGTTGTTGTTGGCTAATGCCTTCCCTAAGGCAACGATACATGCCTTTGAGCCCAATCCGGTAACGTATCGGGTATTGAGGCTGAATGCTTGGCGCCTCGCCGACAGGATCCGTACGTGGCCGCTTGCGCTTTCGGATAGCAGGGGAATAGTTGCGCTGACGACGTCTGCACATAATCTGGGAGACACCAAAAGCGTACATGTCACCAACAACATGGTTGCAAATTCGATAGCTCCTTCCATCAGCCTCGATGACCTGGTGGAAGTTGCGCGGGCCGATTTGGTGAAAATTGACGTTCAGGGTTCCGAGCTTTCAGTGCTTTCTGGCATGAAACGACTGATCGCGGCCTCCCCGCGCATACGCATCGTAATGGAGTTCGCGCCGGGTTTCTTGAAGTCAAACGGGGTGGACCCGCTTGGAGTACTTACCGAACTTCGCACTACGGGGTTTTCCATCCATCTGATCGGTCGGGACATGCTGTTCCTGGCGAGTGATGCGGAGGTCATCCAGTACTGCCAGTCTACCGGTACTTCAGGGCAGGCTAACTTGCTGCTCTCCCGCCAGTAGTGATGTGATCACAAGTCAGGGATAAAAAATGAATAGGGCAATTGTTATTACGGGGGGGGCCGGATTTATCGGATGCGCGTTGGCCAAGGAGCTTGGCGAACGCAATTTGCCGATCGTCGTGGTGGACAATCTACACCCACAGATCCATCCGGAACGCGAGCGCCCCAAGGCATTACCTGACTTCGTCAATTTCGTGAAGGGGGATGTCACCGAGGGTGCGACGTGGGACCAGGTGCTGGCGGACTGGATTCCCGCCGTTGTTGTCCACCTTGCTGCTGAAACCGGCACCGGACAGTCGCTGACAGAAGCCAGTCGTCACGCAAATGTCAATGTTGTTGGCACGACTGTAATGCTGGATGCGTTCACACGACATGGCGTCAAACCGGAACACATTGTGTTGTCGTCGAGTCGGGCAGTCTACGGGGAGGGTGCCTGGCGCGACGAAACGGGAAAGTTGTTCTATCCCGCGCCGAGGTCGCACGGGGTGTTGGCGGCCGGCAAGTGGGATCCGCAGCCGCCGGGTGGCAGCGGCTCGGCAACCCCGCTCGCACACGCGTGTGGAAGGATTTTTCCCGCACCTACCAGTGTTTACGGTGCGACGAAGCTTGCCCAGGAGCATATTTTGGGGGCGTGGTGTGCGGCGATGCAGGTACCCTTGTCGATCTTTCGACTGCAGAACGTGTATGGGCCCGGGCAGTCGCCGTTCAATGCCTACACCGGTATTATCACGCTCTTTATTAGACAGGCGCGAATGGGCAAGGTACTCGACGTCTATGAGGACGGACGTATTGGCCGGGATTTCGTGTTCATCGATGACGTCGCCTCTGCTTTGGCGGCTGGAATGGCGAATCCGCCCCTTGAGCGACGGCTACTTGACGTCGGACATGGTGTGGTTACCACCATATACCAAGCTGCATGCATTATTGCCAGACAGCAGGCCGCGCCTGCACCCGTAATTACCGGTAAGTACCGGGATGGTGATGTACGCTGGGCGGTCGCCGATGTCGAGCCGCTTGCACGGGAATTGAACGTGCGGCCAGCGGTAGCGTTCGAAGAGGGGGCTCGACGCGTGGCAAGCTGGCTTGTCGAACGGGGGTACGCCTGATGGGGGAGCAGGGGGAAGGCGCGAAGACCGGTATTTTGGCGGTCATAAATGGCGCGCCGCGGGACTGGGTGGACAGCATCCAGTCGTTAGAGCGTGAGGCGCTGCGGAATTCCATGCCCATTCGGGTGGCAGCGCTGGATAATGTAAGTGCTGAACCGCTGCTCGGAGGCGGTGTGGTGCGCTTTGCAAGGCAGTGGAGCCTGTCGAAGGCGACTGCCGAGATGCTTGCAGAAGAGCCCGAGCTTGACTCGGTCTTATTGGTTATAGCGCCAGTGTCCATTCCAAGGGACGTGGCAAGTCGGGCTTCCGACTGGATGCAAGGCGATCCCCGTATTGCGACGGTTTCGTTCTTGTCCAATGCGGCCGGTCCCTTCAGTTTTCCGTACAGCAATACAGCGTCCTCCCATTGCATCGCGCAACATGACGAGGAGAGCTTGACCGGACTGTTGCGCACCACCGTGCCAGACCAGGGAGCCGTGCCGGTAAGTCTTCCGGCAGGCTCAGCTGTCTTGATCAGCAGATGGGTCATGACGGCGGTGGGCGGCTTCGAGCCCACCTTGGACGCAAATCCGGCAGAGTCCATAGCCGAACTGGCGCTACGGGCGTCGCGCCGGGGCTTTCAGCACCGACTCGATGCGGGCACCTATGTATTTTGCCAGTGGTTCGATGGATTCCCCGGCGTTGCTCCGACAGAAGACGGCGAAGCCCGCCATAGGCTGCACAAGATCGAGTCATCCTTCCCGGCACTGTATGACCAGCAGAAGCAAAGCGCAGTCGCCGCGGCCGCGATTGCAATGGATGTGGCGCGCAGCAAGGCGTCGGGCTTGCGGGTATTGATCGACGCCTCTTGCCTGGGACCAATGGAAATGGGAACGCAGGTCCAAACGGTGGAGCTCGCACGGGCGTTGCTCGCAAAAGCGGATGTTGCGAGCTTGACGCTGGCGGTCCCGAACGGGGTACTTCCTTCCTACGCGGAAGATCTGGCCGCCAGTGCAAAAGTTGGCATCCTCGATGCCAAGGATTTGTGGTTCAACGGTGCCGAGATGGTCGACATATTGCATCGCCCGTTCCAGCCGGACTGCCAGATACCTTGGGGGAGATGGCGTAGCCTCGCGAAGAGGACGGTGGTCACGCTGCAGGATCTCATTGCCTATCGGATTGGGGCCTACCACGCCACGGGGGAGGCGTGGTTACGCTACCGGCACAATATTGCCGATGCGTGCTCCTATGCTGACGCCGTCGTCGTGATATCTGAGGACACCCGATATTCGGTCTGCGAAGAACGTATGGACATCAGTGCAGACCAGATCTACACCGTCATGAACGGCAGCGACCATCTCGACGCCGATGACATCGAGACAGCTCCATTGCCGCTCATCGAGAGAGGGATGATTGCTTCCCGATTCTTGTTGGTGCTGGGGGCGACGTATGCACACAAGAACCGCGACCTGGCGATACGTGTTTGGAAACAAATACGTGACCGCGGGCACAATGTTGCACTGATAATGGCTGGAGCCAACGTACCGAAGGGATCGTCCCGTGTGGAGGAGGCAATTGCCTACCGCGCCACTGTCGGAGCCGAAGATATGGCATTGTGTTTACCGGACGTGAGCAGCAGTGTCCGGACGTGGTTGTTGAGGCACGCATCAGTAGTCCTGTATCCGACATCTGCCGAAGGGTTCGGCTTGGTCCCGTTCGAGGCGGCGGCCATGGGGACTCCGACGGCACATGTGCGGTTTGGCCCGCTTCAAGAGCTGATAGACGACCCCGGCGCACCGGGACATTGGAGTGTGGACGCGCTCGCGAACTACACCGAGAAGTTGCTGACCGATCCCGCAGCGGCTAAAGAAAACATCGCCCGCATTTTGCGGTCCGGGGAGCAGCTTACCTGGGCGGCGACAGCGACGAAGCTTGTGGAGACGTATCGCAGGGTGCTGTCGTTCGCACCGAGAAACTGATGATTTTAGCCGGCTTATACGAGACCTACTGGAAAGGCTATGAATACACTTGATCTGGATGCCGTTTCCCTGGAACAGGCGCTCCTCGATTTTGAGGTGGCGAACGCCAGGGTGGTTGATTTGACAGCTCGCCTCACGACACTAAGCAAAGAGCTTCTGCAGGCGAAAACCGAGCTTGCCACCATCAAGCTGAAAGGAGGGGCGCCGGTAGCCACCGCGGCGTTCCGCGCGCTCAACATCGGCGATGCCGCCGAGTTGGCGCAGCTGCGGGACCTGATCAGCCAGTTGCGAAGCTCCCGCGTTATTCGTGTCGCGAAGCTTTTCAGTGTCAAATTGCGCAGGATCCTCGCCTGATGGCAAAGCCACGCATACTCCACTGCATTACGGTCTACAACGGACGTGATTTCGTGCCTGCGGCGATAAATAGCGCGCTGCGCCTCGACCGTTCTGATGCGGACATCGATGTCCTGGTATTGGATGACGCCAGTCCCGAACCAGGATGGAGCGAGGAGTTGGCAGTGTTCTGCCGGACCCAGGGCGCCAAGTACTATCGTTCGCCACGGAACTTGGGCATTCCCAGGAATGTAAGCCTTGGGATGCTGGCGGCGACCCGCCACTCCTACGATTACGTCGTCATCAGCAACTCGGACGTGCTTTACCCGTCCAAATTGATGTCGGCGATGCTGGAAGTGGCAGCGCAGCCGGGTGTCGGTTCGGTTACCGCGTGGTCAAACAACGTCTCCATTTACTCGCTCCCGAATATCGATCCGAACAAGTACCTGAAGAACCAGGAAGTGGTCGATTGGCTGCACGCAAGCCTGAACGGATTCTTTGGAAACGCGGCGATGGATATTCCAGCGGGTATTTCGTTTTGCATCATGATTCCAACAAAAGTGGTGCAGGACGTCGGAATCATGGATCCGTGCTTCGGACGCGGATATTGCGAGGAAACCGATTGGAGCCTGCGTAGCCTGGTCGCCGGGTACCGTGTTTGCCTGGCCCCCGGGACGTTTGTGTTCCATCAGGGGCGCGGGTCGAACCTGGAGGCAGGGCTGGTTTCGATGAATGCGACGACGGTTCCGGCCAACGAGGCGATCATCGACCTACGCTACCCTCAGTTCAGGCAACAAGTCGACGCCTTTATTTATTCTGGCATCCTCGCACGCGCACACGCGGATGCGCTGTCCTGTGTCATGCGTGATGCCGTGCAGCAGTACGGATATATCCTGGATGTCGGTTGGATCGCGAGGGCGTTGGACCGCGAGGAAAAGAACGTGCGCGTATGTCTTTCGCCGGATGGTTACAGCAACAGGGCGCAGGTGTCCTTTCGCGGCTTCCGGATCGACATCCCGTTCGACCCGTCCGATGCGGGCGGAAGCATCAGGAAATATTTTGAACGGGATCCGACGATCATCAACGTTTTTGACCGTGGTTTGCATGCGGATAGCCTGGGAGGCGCGTTTGCGACTGAACCAAAACACGTCCACGTCAACTATCCCGTACGAATATAGTATTGCAGCTGCGTAACGACCTTTGTTTAGAAACCTTTCCAACCTCCGGATATCGCTGGTCTAACTGGGGACTTACGCACGACATGTCATCTGGCAGCCAATTACATCGTGGCAACAATTTCGATTGCATAAGACTTATTGCTGCTGCATCCGTCTTGGTGAGTCATCAGTTTGCGCTTCACGACGCCAGCGAACCGATCATATTCGGTTATCAGACCCTCGGCGGTTATGCGGTGATGATATTCTTTTCGATCAGCGGATATCTGATTGCTGGCAGCTGGGTATCGGATCCCAACCTTCGCAGGTTCGCATTACGACGATTGCTGCGTATCTGGCCTGGCCTGCTCTGCACGGTGCTGTTGTGCGGATTGATACTGGGCCCGCTGGTAACGGAGGTGCCGCTCCGGGAGTATTTTGGTAGCGTCGTCACCTTGAAGTTTTTCGGCACGGGGCTATTTGTCGTCAGCCCATTCCTTCCAGGAGTCTTTCCATACAGCCCCGTCGCGTATATTCCGAACGGGGTACTTTGGACGATTCCAATCGAGCTCCGCTGTTATATCTACCTGGCAGTCCTTGGACTACTTGGAATCGTGACCCGTCGATGGGTGCTGCTGGCTTGCCTTGTCGCGCTGTCGGTGTGGTATTACGGAATACATGATGCCGAGGCGGTATTTGATGCCACGCACACCCACCTGTTCGAGGTTGAGTACGCAACCTTTTTCTTCTCCGGGGTTTGCCTGTACCTGTTCCGGAAAGAATGCCTGTCGAGGCGGGGAAAACTGGTGGGATCGACGGCCGCGGTGGCCTTGGCTGCAATTGCGTATATCACCGGACACGAGCTGATCGCTGCATTCTTGCTCACACCCTATCTTGTCATAGCGTTTGGTACTGCGTCGTATCCTGTTCTCCGGCAGTTTGGCAGGTTTGGAGATATGTCCTACGGCGTTTATATCTATGCGTTTCCAATCCAGCAGCTTGTCATTTGGCTCACACCCATGTTGAGCATCTATGAACATTTCGTCATCGTGGTACCGGCGACGTTCGTCATGGCGTGGCTCTCGTGGCATTTTGTGGAAAAAATCGCACTTGGATACAAGCCGAAGACCCCCAGAGTGATCGTTGCCGCCCAGGGTGGTTGACATCCAAGTGGTTGTGGCGCCGCTCGGCAGGTTTCCGCACCAGTCATACTCGATCGCACTTGGGGGGCGCTGGATGGCGGTTGAGCGGGAAGCCATGAATCGAGGACGATAGCGTGACGGACAAGGTGACTAGTAATTTGATTGTCACGCAAAAGGCGCCTGATATCACGGCAGCGGATAAATCAATCATTATCGGCCTTGCTTATATCCGGGCGTTGGCCGCGGCACTGGTCGTGGTTACCCACTTGTCCGGTGCGTACTTCATGACTCCCTCGGAAAACTGGGACGCATCCAATTTCTTTGGATCGTTCTCGCGCGTCTGTGTTCCGATGTTCCTGATGCTTACCGGGGCGCTATTCCTGAAACGGGAAGAACCGCTGAAGTACTACTATGGCAAGCGGTTGATCCGTATCGCCCTGCCGTTGGTTTTCTGGTCGGTGTTCTGGCTGGCGTGGTTGTCGCAAAGTGGCAACGCACCGTCGAACTGGGCCTTGGCAATTATCAAGGGCCCGGTGATTTTTCATATGTGGTACTTCTACCTGCTGCTGAGCATGTCCTTGGGGATGCCGGTTTTCGTCAAGTTCTATGTCAACAGTGAGCCGAGAGAGGTGTGGTCAGTTATCCTGGTCTGGTTTTTCTTCTGCTCGTTGCTTCCGGTGATCGACCCAGGGCACCATGTTTATGGCAGTGACCAGGCGGGCGTCACGAATGTCATCAACTATAGTGGATATTTCCTGCTTGGGGCTGCATTGGCCGACCTGAAGATCAGTCGATCTAGGGCAATTCTCCTGGGTGGAGGGTTGTTTGCCTTCGGCGGGGGTATGACGGTTATCTTGACCAGCTGGCTTACCGCCAAGACTGGACATGCCAGTGACTTCTATTATTACTACACGTCACCGGCGGTGGTGTTGGCATCTGTCGGCATCTTTCTCGCGATCGCCAACTGCAAGCGCGGCCCCAAACCATTGCATCTCGTGTTAATGGTATTGTCCGAGTGTTCGCTTGGCGTGTACTGCCTACACATTCTAACCCTGGATCGCTTGCGTGCTGCCTTCGGCATCATTGGCGGTCCCGAAAACGCTTGGATCATGATCCCCGTCAATGCCGTGCTGATCCTGTTAATCACCGTCCCGGTGATCTATTGCATGCGCCTTATCAAGCCCCTCAGGAGCGTGGCGTGATCGCGTGAACGGAGCCGTTTCGACGCGGCTTGACCCCTTATGCACCTGTGCGACGAATCATCAGGTCAACCGCTATTTTGGGTGCACCGGCCAAACCGTGAACTATGTTGTTGTTCGTTACCGTGAGGACAATGGCGTCATGTAGCCAATGATGTTGGACATGCTCCAAGCCAGGTCCTTCTGCGAATGCGATGTCCATGGTGTACTCCCCCCTTACAAGATTGGGCATTTGCATGCGGAACTCGGCCCGAATCTCCGAGCTGGATTGCGTTGCGATACCCTGGTCCCGCAGGTAGCTGTCCGTACTTTCCGTCATGACGTATTCGCCTCTCCGGTTCTTTATCATGATGCCGATTGCGGGATACGAGAGCGGGCGTGCTGCGGTGGCAAGGACGACGAGGGTCACGTCTTCGTGCGAGTCAAACTCGGTTACGTGGCTGCCGGCGTCGTCTTGGAACCACGCGTTGATGATTTGCCCTTGCCCGATGCCGAAACCCCCGGCTCTTGGGCTGAATTGGGAAACCCGATAGGTGGCGGGGCCAATCTCGCCTGACCTGTAGACAGTCGTATCAACAGCAGGCGTTTCTACCCGCCCGTCATCGACACCTGGAGAATGCTCGGAAGCCAGCCCGGCGAGGTGCGTATCGGGCCTATCGGCATAAAGCTCACGCAGATAGACGGCTGCGATATCCTTGGCGGAGCCACTGTCGCATAGATACATATCGTCGCGACGACGCAGCAAGATGGCGCGTGAACACAGTGCGGTGACGGCGCCCATGTCGTGACTGACGAACAGGAGGGTACCGCCCTTCCGCTGGAATTCGCCGAGAAAGCGCATGCACTTTTGCTGGAAGTATGCATCACCCACGCTCAGTGCCTCATCGACAACGAGAATATCGGCATCAACGTGGGCGATAATCGCGAAGGCGAGACGGACGAACATCCCGCTCGAATAAATTTTTATTGGTTGCTCGATAAAATCACCGATACCGGCAAAGCTGGCGATGTCGTCGAATCGGTTGTTGATTTCACCAGGAGTCAGGTGGTATAGGGATGCGGCCAAATAGATGTTTTCACGCCCCGTGAACTCGGGGTTGAATCCGGCGCCCAGTTCAAGTAATGCCGCTACCTTTCCGTTGACGCCCACAGTGCCGCAGGTCGGGTCGACGGTGCCGCAGATCATCTGCAGCAGCGTTGACTTGCCTGCCCCGTTCCGGCCAACGATGCCGACGGTCTCGCCGCGTGCGACTTCGAAGCTGACATCCTTGACGGCCCAGTAGTCGCGACCACGGGGGGCTGTGCTCGGCCAAAGCATGCGCCACAACCTGTGCGCCGGTTTATCGTAAATGTGATAGCACTTTCCAAGGTGGTCCACTCGAATGGCGTTATCACAGGACATCGGCAAAACCCTTGCGAACTCGCTGGAAGAAGAGGAATCCAAGCACCAACACGAGCAAGGCCGTAAGCAAACTCCAGACATACGGCCACAGCTCTATCCCCCGTCCCCAAAGCAGGACATCGCGAACCTGCTTGATGATGGCAGCCAGCGGGTTCAAGCCAAGGATTGGTCGGAACCGCTCCGGAATTGCCTCAATCGGGAAGAAGATGGGGCTCAGGAACATGAAGGCGGTGGTAATGATTGGAGTGACATGCGCGAGGTCCCTGATGTAGGTGCCGATCGCCGCGAAGATCCACGATATGCCCACAAGAAAGATAAGCATGGGCAGTATGGCGATGGGAAACAGCAGGACCGTGAGGTGCGGATTGCCAATCGCGACGGTATAGAAGATGAGCCACACAACCAGGTTGATCAGGAGGTTGAATGTGGCTGAAATCACGCTCACCACCGACAGGATTTCAAGTGGAAATATGACCCGTTTCACATAGTTGGTATTGGCCAGTATCAATTCGGGAGATCGATTAAATACTTCCGAAAATACATTAAACACCAGAAGGCCCGCAAACAATACCAATGCGAATTCGGCCTTCGAGCCCGTCCCTCCTGGCCAACGGCCCTTTAGGACTTCACTGAAGGCGAAGGTATATACGGCCAGCATGAAGACAGGCTGCAACACCGCCCAGGTGAAACCCAGGAATGAGCTGCGGTAACGTGAAGTGACCTCGCGCTTGGCCATTGCGGCGATGAGGTGGCGGTGCTTTGCCATGCTGCGAAAGAGATATAGCAAGGGGTTCGACGGATTGGGCATGGTCTTTCGCTGATAGTCGCTTCTTTGTTTGCTTCTGGTAGTGGCAGTCTGGCCCTGACGATCCAGTGCGACCACATGTGCGAGAGCTGCGGGCCTACTGTTGCATTTCGTGTCGATCGGCAATACTGCGCGCGCCGCCATGCTGCGCGGGCCCCCTCCGCGCAGCACCTTCATGTGCCGAGCACTCGCAGTGCCGCATAGCGTTTACCGGCGACTGCGGCAACGACGTTTGATCCCGCGTGATGCAGTCTTCAATTTGCACCGGTGGGAGCGGTTCGCTTCAGGTGATACGCGGCGTCATTGGAATAAGGCTTGCCATCCTTGTTCAGTTGACTCACCTCGTTGTGGCTGAGCACCACGAATGGCCTTTGCTCCCAGCCCGGGTCACTGGGGATGAGCACGAAATGGCGGTTGTCTTCGATCCTCCATGTTCCACGGCTCTCCAGCACGTTGTTCGTTGTGCGCCCCAGGAAGACCTCGTTTAGCTTGTAGCCCCCGTCCGCGTCGAGTGTCAGATCCGTTTTGATGCCCGCACAGTCACCACAGGGGATTTCCCCGTTAAACGTGCCAGCAAACGCCTTCGAGCTGATCATGGCCATGACGCCGGGGTTGGTAGCGGTTGGGCTGGAAGATGTCGTCGGTGACGGTGGCTGGTTATTCGAGCCCGAACATGCAGTCAGGGTCATACTGCCGATGGCTATGGCGAAGGCGATTTTTGCATACATGTGGGGGGTCTCCAGTCGGCCGTGCATGGTGGTTTACCAGTTCCGGGCCACCATACTGGCCCGGCAGTTCGAGTGTGCAACGACATGATGGACGCAAGTCTGGTATGACGGACCTGGTTGCTGGACGTCCAGCACAGCACGCAAGTTCCTGGGCTGCATCTCCGTGTCGTGGCGTAGTGGGATGAAGTTGTCAGGTGTGCAGGCATGAGCGGATCTCTTCGACCTTTTCAGCCACCAGCGGCGAGTTGTTCCGCGCCTCCACATTGAGTCTCAGCAGTGGCTCGGTATTTGATTGGCGCAAGTTGAAGCGCCATTCGCCGAAGTCGGCGCTGACACCGTCAGTATGGTCGATTTCGGGGCGATACCGTGCGAAGTGGCCCATGACGCGGCGGACCGCATCCTGTGGCTCGTCAACGGTAAAATTGATTTCTCCACTACATGGAAAGGCCGTTATCCGGTCATCGACCATTTCGGCCAATGATTGATCTGTATTGGAGAGCAGGTGGGCGACAAGCAACCACGGGATCATTCCAGAGTCACAATAGTTGAAGCTGCGAAAATAATGGTGCGCGCTCATTTCTCCACCGTACAGCGCATCTTCGGCGCGCATTCGCTCCTTTATGAACGCATGCCCGGTCTTGCTCATTATCGGGATGCCACCCGCGCTTTGAACCACGTCGATCGTATTCCACACGAGTCGCGGATCATGGATGATCTTGCTGCCCGGCTTGGACGCAAGAAGTGCTTTCGCGAGCAGGCCTACAACATAGTACCCCTCGATGAAACGCCCGTCCGCGTCATAAAAAAAACAGCGGTCAAAATCACCATCCCACGCAACGCCGAAGTCGGCATTTGCGCTTCGCACCGCGTTTGCGGTTGTGGCGCGATGATCCGGCAATAGGGGATTGGGTATTCCATTCGGGAAGTGACCGTCGGGCTGATGTTGCAAGCGCACAAAGTCAAGAGGGGTCCAGCGTGCCAGCTCGTCTACCACCAGGCCCGCGCCGCCGTTGCCCGCGTTCACCACTATCTTGAGCGGCTTGAGGTTCTTGGTGTCGACGTAGCCCAGCAAATGCGCGATGTATGCTGACTTGTCGTACTCACGACGGGACTTGCCCTGGCTTGCCGGGATCTCTGTTGATGTATTCAATGCGATGTCGCGTATCGCCGACAACCCGGTATCGCCGCTGATGGGGCGTGATCCGTCGCGTACAAGTTTCATCCCATTGTAGTCAATGGGATTATGGCTTGCCGTCACCATGACGCCACCGGCGGCGCCTAGATGCGATGTCTGGAAATAGACCTCTTCCGTCCCGCAGAGGCCGATGTCGATAACTTCGCGATCGGCGTAATGGAGGCCGTTCGCCAGTGCTGCCTGGAGGCTGGGGCTGGTGAGGCGTACATCGTGGCCCAAGACTACCGGACCCGCTTGTATTTGTGTCGCCATTGCGGCCCCGATCTTGGCCGCCAATCCGGCATTCAGTTCATCGGGTATTCGACCGCGGATGTCGTACGCTTTGAAGCACTTGGTCATGATATCTCGGGGGCTAGAAGCGGGTCTCGATCGATGCACCTGGCAGGGCATCGGATGGCTTGTGAAGAAGTCTCGCTCCGACGCGAAATCTCCTGCCTTGGAACTCGACGTCGCAGTGTCCTTGATTCCCGTGAGGTGCAGGATGGCGCGGAGAGGCTGGTGGCAATGTGCAGCCCCAGCACGGCGACTTGGCGTGGCCCCCGCCGAACTGCAGGCGCCGGCTCGGTAGTCAGCATCGCGGCGGCATCGAACTCTCCTCCGGGCCTGACGGCGGGATCAGGCTTCCCTTGAAGCCAAGACGGCACCGGCCGGAAACCGGCCTGGCGGCGCTCACGGTGGAGGGCTTGCCGCAGGGGCGTTGGTCGATGACGACATCTTGCTCATGGCGTGTCTCTCTTGAACCCCCCTTTACGGAGGAAGGCTTGGGATGGAGTTCCGGTGGTGCGCGGGTATCCTGCTGTGCCCGTACTGTCGCTTGGCCTACGGCCGTCTCCTTGCAGGCCTGGATGGGGAATGACCGAGGTGGCTATGGCAGGCCTTTCTGATTCAATGCGGCGGACAGTTCGGGTTGCCGTCACCGGCACGCCGTTGCTGTGCTTGCGGATGGCTCTTTCAGGGCGATAGCGTCGAACGGATTGGTGGAAGGCGTGGCGCCGTCGGTAGTCACCTCACTGCCATTGGGTTTGGCCGGGCTAGGCACGTTGTAGTCCGCCACGCGCCTACAGCCGACCTGGGAGCTTCATCCCGGCGCTCCTCTGCCATGCAACCATCAAGGTCCAGGTTGTCATGCGAACGGGCATTTTAACTCAACCGTTGCCCGTGCACTGTCCATGTTGCCGCGTGGGTTGCGGCCAGGTCGATGGTGAGGTGCCGGCTGAGAGACGATCCGCCCGTGCGGATTCGAGAGCCATCTGCCTGACCTTCACTCCCGCGCGACGTCTGAACGTCCCCTTGGTCGTTATTTTCCGCGGGAGCGGGGATTCAGTGTCCCCGGGGCTTCAGCAATTTGACATCGCTGGAACCCTGCTTTCGCTGGGATGGCGGCAATTGTCCAGTTACCGCCTGCGTCGATCAACGCTGTTCGATCAGCTTGCGGAGTTCGTCCAGGCTGCCATCCAGCCGGCCGCCGATATTCAGCGTGGCCAGGCGCTGCAACGCGGCGCGCGCGTCGGCCGTGCGCCCCTGCACCACCAGCATGCGGATCAGGGTGATCTGGTAGGCCGGTTCGTTGGGGCTGGTCTTGACTGCCTCCTCGGTCATGCGCAGGCCGAGCGCGTGGTCTTCCAGGACGTTCCAGGCGTAGTCGCCGTACGTCGCCAGCAGCCGCGGGCCGGGGTGGGGATGCGCGAGCGCGGCCATGAAGGCTTCCATCATGCGCGCCTTGGGCAGGTCGCAGCCGCCGCTGCGGGCGCACTGGGTGAGCGCGCCGAGCGAGCTTTCGTCCTGCACGCCCGGTGGATGCGCCTTGAGCTTGGCGATCATGCTGTCCCACCAGGCATCCTTGAGCGGCAGGTGCATGCGCGCGTTCATGAAGATCAGCGCCTGCTCGGGCAGGATCGAGGAATCGGGCAGCGCGGCGGAGCGTTCCAGCGGCGCATAGGCCAGGCGCGTGAACGGCGAGGCCGGGTCGTAGTGCGAATAGATGATGTAGGTGCGGCCAAGCTCGTACTGTGCGCGCGGCGAGTCCGGTGCGCGCTGGGCCAGGTCCTCGGCCAGACGCAGCGGGTCGCCCCAGGCATAGGCGGTCACCCCGGTGAGCGCGGTCCAGAACAGCAACAGCCCGCCCAGCAGCACGTAGCGCGGCAGCGCCATGGGCAGGGCGTGCGCATCGTCGTCGGATGTACCGGCGGTCGGCGTATCGCCATCGCTCCTGACCAGCGCGGACAACGACCAGCCGCGCGGTGGCGGCGCGGCCAGCAGCGGCACGATGGCCAGCAGCAGTCCGTAGCTGGCGAAATAGTTGCGGTGCTCGTAGATCAGCTCCAGCGGCAGGATGGTGCCGGTGAGCAGCTGGCAGCCCAGGAACAGCGCAATGCCCAGCGCCACCAACGGCCGGCGCTTGCGCACCCACACGGCAAACGCCACCAGCGCCGCGAGCACGAGCATGCACGCGAGCGTGGTCCAGGGTGAGAGGACTCCGGTCGAGACATTGAAGTCGTCGTGATAGAAGGAAAGCGCGTGCGGCGTCGGCAACAGCGTCCACCCGATGTAGTCGACCACGATGCGCGCCTCGCTCAGCAGGCGCGTGCCCAGGGTGAAGTCGCGCGTGGCCCAGGCGCTGGCGCGCAGCAGGCTGGGCAGCAGCCAGGCCAGGCCGGCGATGATCGGCAGCACCAGCACCAGGCAGAACAAGGCGATGAGCCGGCGATCGGCGCGTGCCGGCGCGGGACTTCCGGCGGCAGTGTCCTGGCGTGGCGCCGTCCCGGCAGGCAGGCGGGGGGTGTCGCAACGGCGAACGCTGGTGAAGCGGAACAGCGCCCACTCGATCAGCACGGCGTACAGGGGCAGCATCACCGCCGTTTCCTTGGCCAGCACCCCAAAGCCTGCAGGCAGGATGATGCTCACGACGCATCCAATGAAGCCGTTGCGGCTTCTGTGGGAACCTGCTTGTGACGACAGGGAATCCCTTGCGGGCGGGTGATGCTCCAGCCCGGCTGCAGGTTCGCCACTCGCGTCCGGCGACGGCGGATCCGCAGCGCCATCGCGCGTAGGCATTGGCGCCAGCATGTGGCGCCGGCTGGCGACATAGCCGATCAGGCCCAGCAGCACGAAGGCGTTGGCCATGCTCTCCATGCGCTGCACCACGTACAGCACGCCGGTAAGGTTGATCGGCAGCAGCATCCACGCTCCGGTCACCAGCGCCGCGACGATGCCGATGCGCCGCGCATCGTCCGCTGTCGTCGGCGGCGCCCACCCATCGGTCCCCCCGGCTCCGGCGAAAGAACGGGGGTCAGCGCTGCGCAACAGCAGCCGGGTGAGGAAGAACACCAGCAGGCCATTGAGCAGGTGGATGAGCAGGTTGGTCAGCTTCATCCAGTAGGGGTCGAGGCCGGTGGCCAGGTAATTCGCGGCAAAGCTCAGCGAGGCCAGCGGACGCTTGAACTCGCTCGAGGGCGAGGACAGGGCCGCGCGGGTCAGCGACGGCACGCTGGCGTCGCGGATCTGCAGGCCGTGGTTGTCCACGATGTTGGGGTAGTCGTCGAACAGGAAGCCGCCGTAGAGG
>ERZ778017.135-NODE-135-length-126963-cov-90.232412_pt1 | contig 126963 bp, 120 predicted proteins | sample MGYA00375747_ERZ778017 | MGnify/ENA primary metagenome ERZ778017 (study PRJEB29350, sample SAMN05509838) | bioreactor metagenome | biome: bioreactor; material: wastewater | place: South Africa: University of Cape Town | collected 2014-03-17 ... | reverse complement strand
TTCGTTGCCTTAAGTTTAAGGCTCAAAGGTGTCTACTGAACCCGGGGCGATTCAGGGCCGTCACAAGGCGTTTTCATACAGTTTTCTACAGTGCGGCGTCCACAGTGGGAGCATTGTTGTGTGAATTGTGGTGTTCCGAGAGTGGTAATCTGCGGTTGAGCTTGGATGTTCGCCATCACAGAATAGAAAAATGATTGTGGTCCACAGTACGGAATCGCTTACCAGTTGAAGATGGCAGCTTGGTTGCCCTTATTTTGGGCTCGTGAATTATTAGGCATATCGCCCGGAGAGAATAGATGAAAACGCTGATCCTAGTTGTATCGCTTACCTTGGCTACGCTGACTGGATGTGTTCAGCCCCCAGTTAGACCCGAGCTTTCTGGAAGCATAGTGAACGACTTGTTACAGAGGAAAGCGCCAGACTCCGGCGGACGAGTTTACATAACCATGGGCACTTATAGAACGCCCCTCATAACCGTTGACCGCGGCTGGGATTCAGGCGATTTGTTTATTAACAATATGCGCATTGAGACCGTGAACAACACAAAGGAATACATCGTTATTGACCTCCAGCCCGGACAATACATTTTCACGTGGTTACCTCTAGCTGGATATGAAAGATCAAAAACCAGTGCAAGCCCTGTAGTTATCACCATTCAAGACGGCCAATCACAGTTTCTAGCGCTGGATGCCACAGAGGGCACGAATTTGCTGTCAGCCTTCGGTGCAATTGGGGCGATGGCCGGCGTCAATCGAGTAACTGATGTGAGAAAAGAAATTACGGGGAGTCTGCTTGATGGCCGGAGGCCAGTTGCTTATTTTGACCTTCGCAAACAGAAACTCTAAGGAATAGAAATTGGACACAACCGCATGGCTTTTATTGTCGGTTTTTATATTCGGACTCGTTGCTCTGATAGGCTTCTTTGTAACAAAAACAAAGGGGTTCGGTCGCTTTTCTACAAGCGCTCTTCTTTTGGTTACGGTCACTGTTGTATCAGCCCTTCTATTCACAGCTGACAGGCTTGATAGTCAAACTCTTGAAAATATTTTCTTTGCAGTTATTGGCTTTGCGGCAGGGTTGTTCACGGGCAGAGATACCGATCTGCCTAAAGGGTGACCAACGCGGAAGCGCAAACAACGCGCGAGACAGGCTTTGCCTTTTTCCATACTTTCCATCCAACTTTGTAACCCCCACCCCCAGGGCAATTACGAACGACCTAACGGAGTCTATATGGGATTATTTTCTTGGTTTAAGCGTAAGTCCGATAATGATGTCAACTCTGAGACCATCGATAAATTCAGAGTGGTATGTTCACTAAACCTAATGCGTGCTCTTGGCATTATTGGTCATGACGACAAGATTGAAGAGGTTGAGGGACTACTCGCAGACCCTGTCGCTATCGGATACATCTATGGTGCGCCCATGCAGTTTGCAATTCAGTTCTTAGGCAGCAAGCCAAACAGGATTGCATCATTCGTAGACGACTCACTGCGACCGGTATTCACAGATACTGCTTTACAACTGTTGAAATCAAAGTTCATAGAACTAAGCGCAAAGCAGAACCAAGGCCTTACTGAAGGCGTGAATCTCGCAATGAGAGACGTTCAACGGCTAGCATCAGTTGGGGTGGGTGGCATGTCCCTGTCTGAACTTCCAGATGGTTATACGATTACGTCAAAGGCATATTAGGCTGAGTCGGGTCGTAAACAATCAGTTCAAGTGCAATTCAGAAAGCCCACACCACCTTGGTTCCCACCAGGGTGGCAACCAGTGGAGACCCTCAACACCACCCGGTGGCAGGGTCTGGCAGGCGGCTAGCTCAACAACAAATAGGAGGGGGCGCTTAATGCATAAGATAAAACTGCTCAAAAGCACTATCGGGAACGGCAGCACTGTGAAATTTGATATTGATGGTGGTGCGTTTATCTTCAAGACCGGCTTGTTTGAGCACGAAAGGGTCTCGGTAAGCCAGATTATGATTGTTGGAAAAATTGAACATCGGAATCCCCAAGAACCAACTTGGGTGAGTGTAGTGAAAGGGATTGGCGGGATCGCCTTGGTCATTTTCATGGCCATTGGGAGATTTGTTGCGCGTGCTGGTGTTGTCGTTGGTGGGGTGATTGGATCCATACTAATTTGGAAAGGGAGTGTTTGGCAGGGAATTGGCATGCTCCTGCTGGGAGGTATTTCGCCGTTTTTTGCTACTACTGTGTCCCTGTTTGTTGTAGCAATCGTTGGCGGGTTCTGCTCCGCTTTGCTGGAGGTTTTTAGCGGTGAACTTGAAACAAAATTCATCTGTGGATTCAAGGATGGGCGAGTCTTTTATGGCAGAACAGATGCCAGCACATACACAATAATCCGGCTGCTTTCGCCTCAAAGCTCAGGTTCTTCAGAAGATTATGAGTCTGCGGAAATGGCATCGTAGATAGAAAGCCATACCAATACAGTCACCACTCTCGGAACACCACAATTCACACAACAATGCTCCCACTGTGGACGCCGCACTGTAGAAAACTGTATGAAAACGCCTTGTGACGGCCCTTCCCAAGCTCATGAGGAGGGTTCGATTCCCTTCGCCCGCTCCACTTCAACTTTCCAGGGACTTCCACCGAAATCCAAGGAGTGTTGTAAGTCGCTGATCCGGTTAAGGTTTTTCCATTTTCCCGATCCAGTGACATCCAGCGAAATCCACTGACAGCCGGTACAAAACGGTACATTTAGTGGTACATCAATGCGGGAAGCGTCCATCGCGCATTGTTGCTGGAGGAGCCGGGCCCCGGTAACGAACATGGCATCCAACTCACCTACCAGGAGTTGGACACATGCTTACCGACATGACGGTCCGGCAGGCCAAAGCCACCGGCAAGCCGTACACCATCGCCGATTTCGACGGCCTTTCCCTCTTCGTCTCCGCCTCTGGTGCCAAGACCTGGCACTTCCGCTATACCTGGGTCGGTCGGCGCGTTCGCATCTCCCTGGGCTGCTACCCCGAGCTGTCGCTGCGCGATGCGCGGGAACTGCGCGACGAAGCGCGCTCGCTGGTCGCCAGGGGCATCAACCCGCGTACCGAGCGCAAGCAAAAGCGCCAGGCCATCAAGCTCGCCGGCGAGAACACCTTCATGGCGGTCTACGAAAAGTGGATGGAGCATCGCCAGCTCACGCTCGAAGAGGGCCGCCAGAGTTCGCTGGAGCAGATTCGCCGCGTCTTCAAGAAGGACGTTTTTCCTTCCTTGAAGCGGCTGACCATCTACGAGGTCACCCGACCTCATCTGCTGGAAGTGGTCGGCCGCATCGAAAAGCGCAATTCGCTGTCGGTGGCCGAGAAGGTACGCACCTGGCTCAAGCAGTTATTCGACTACGCGATGGTCGTCATCCCGGCCATGGAGACCCACCCGGCCACCGACCTGCACGTGGTCGCGGTGCCGCTGCCACCGGTCGAACACAACCCGTTCCTGCGCATGGCCGAACTGCCCGAGTTCCTGCAGACGCTGCGCAAGTACCGCGGCACGCTGAAGACGCAACTGGCGATCCGCCTGCTGATCCTGACGGGAGTGCGAACGGGTGAGCTGCGCCTGGCCACGCCTGATCAGTTCGATCTGGATCGGGGCTTGTGGATCATCCCGGTCATGTCGCTCAAGCAGCGCAAGATGCTCACCCGCAAAAAGCGCAAGCGCGTCACCGACATCCCGCCGTACGTCGTCCCGCTGTCTGTCCAGGCGATGGAGATCGTCCGCTACATGCTCGAGGACTTCAAACCGGCGCAGAAGTACCTGTTCGCCGGCGTCAAACGCATCAGCGACCGCATGAGCGAGAACACGCTCAACGCTGCCCTCAAGCGCATGGGCTACGAGGATCGGCTGACCGGCCACGGCATTCGCGCGACGATCTCGACGGCCCTCAACGAGCTGGGCTATCCGAAAGTGTGGGTGGACGCCCAGCTCTCGCACGCCGACCCCAACCGCATCAGCGCCACCTACAACCACGCCGAGTACGTCGAGCAGCGCCGCGTGATGATGCAGGACTGGGCCGACCGCCTGGACCTCTTCGAGCAGAACCAGGTGCAGGTCGCCAGCATGCACCTGACCATCCACCTGCAGGGCCTGCCGACGATCGCCGGGCAGCAGACCACCCCGCTGCCGACACCTGGCCAGCACGCACCGATCCTGCTGGTGGCGCCCACCGAGCAGAGCATGCCGACGGTTGCGCCGGCGACGCAGCGCCTATCGGCCGTGGAGATGCCGGAGTACGCGCAGCCAAAGCTCTCCGACCTGCAGCGTGAGCGGCTGAAGCTGCTGGAAATTTTCGAAGGGCCGGACAACCTAGTGGTGGCCGACTACGCCAAACTGGCCGGCAAGTCGCGCCGCTGGATCACCTACGAGATTCAGGCCGGCAACCTGCTGTCGATTCAACTGGGGAACAAGGGCCAACGGGTGCCGGTGTGGCAGCTCGATCCGCTCAAGCGCCAACTGGTGCAAGCCATCCTCAGGCAGACGCCCCGTGGCGTGGATACCTGGGACATCTATCACGCCCTGCTACGGCCGCATGACGCCCTGGGCAACCGGCCGCCCATTGAGGCGGTGACGCCCGAGAACATGAAGATCGCCGTGCGGGTGGTCGTGGAGCAGTGTGCGCAACGAGAGGAACCACTGGCTGCGATGCCATACTCGATCCAGGTGCGGCAGAGCGTTCAGCAATTGGTTGAAAAGGCCATCGCGGCCGGTCCGGCAATGCCTATGGTGGGCGATTGAAAGGCCTACAGTCGAACGGTGAACTACCGGGAAATACCCGAAGGGGTGACAGATGCCAAGGTCAGGCGGCTTCGGTAGTCGCCACCCTCACCGCCCGTTCGGCAAACCGTTCGACAGCTCGTGCCGATCCGTGGGGCTTCCGTAACAACTGGGTGCTGACGAGATAGGGGCCGTTCGCCAGTGGGCGCAAGGCGACACCCCGGCCGCGCGCCCGGGCGATGTGAGCGCGGGGCGCAATGCCGACAGCAAAGCCTGCCGCCACGAGTACCGCCAAGAGGTCAAAGGACGTGACCTCCTTGGCAGAATGCATTTTAGGTTCGAAGCGCGCATCCACCTGCTGGCTCAGTGCTTCACATGCCCACAGGCACCATTGAAGTAGCGGGTAGTGCAGCAAGGCATCCAGCGGAACTTCGGAGTACGCGAGCAGCGGCGAGCGCAACGGAACCGCCAAGGCCAGTTCGTCTGCCCAAAGCGGCTGTGTGTTCATGGTGAAGGCGGTTGTTGTGGCCACCAGGGCCATACCGACGTCGTAGGTGCCGTCCTCGATTCCACGGACCAAATCCCCGGCGGCAACCTCCTGCAGCAGGATGATGGTCTCCGGTTCCTCTGCGCGTTGCAGGGCAAGTAGATTCGCGAGCCGTGGCGACAGTGTGTCGGCCGAAACGGCGAGCCTCAGAATCGGTGATTGGTCGGGAGCGCTCAAGGGTGTCACTTCATGATGGAAATCTGGCCACGCGGCCCCCTGCCATGATAGCAAGAGTTAAATTTAACGTGGTTAAAAGCATGGCGATATTCGACGCTCTTGCCAATGCAAAAGCGTACTATCCAGCGAGGCCGCCCTGTCGGATCGACAACCTATGAACCTGAACCGGCGTTGGCCTTTGGCCAAGCCGTTCGGGCGGCCCGGATGGAGCAGGGAATGGCCCAGGAAGAGCTGGCCGCCCTGGCAGAAATCGAGCGCTCCCACATGGGCAAGATCGAGCGCGGAGAACACATGCCCACGCTGGCGCTGATCCTCAGAATCGCCGCCGCGCTGAACAGGAGTGCCGCGGCTCTGATCGCCGCGACGGAGGAAAACCTGCGCTCGGGACCGAAAACTTAGCCAGCGCAGAGGAACGGGGTATTGCCCGTCACTCGTCTATCTGCTCGTGCAAACGCGCGATAAATCGATCCAGGGATATGGCGGCAGGGGTGCCAGGTTCGCTTTCCGGTCGTAACAGGTAGGTTGTGTGAATGACGTTTGGCGTCGCAAGGGGACGCATAACGATGTCGGGACGATTTGAAACCCTTATTCGTGCAGCGTTCGCGAATCCAACGCCATAGCCTGCTGCGACCAACGTCAGCATCATGTCCATCGAGGCAACGTACTCGACATCGAGCTTGACCGCTGCATCTCGCAGCAATTGACCCAGCGTGCAATCACAGTTTCCGAATAGCCGGGGATCAGCCACGACGAGCGGATAACGTATCAGCTCGTCCAAGGGTATTTGCTTGTGCACGAGCAACGGATGCCGTGCCGCCACCGCTACGGCTACCGAGTCAACCCAGACCGGTTCGGCGATGATGCCATCCCCGACCTCGGCGGTATACGCAAACCCCAAATTGAAGCTCCCTGAACGGAGACCTCGCAATTGCTCGGTCAGGGAGGCCTCGGTTAGGCGTATCTCGACGGCCGGATCTTCCTCACGGCTGCGTGCGAGAAAGGTTGAGAGGCGCGGGTCAATGCATCCGCTGGGAACGGCAATGCGAAGAATGCCGAGGTAGCCCGAAGAAACGGCCCTTACATTTTCAAGGGCCAGTTCCAGCGTCGAAAACACCCGCTGCACGTCCTGGAGGAAGACCTCGCCAGCCTGTGTCAGCCGTGTACCGCGCCGATCCCGGTCAAATAGCAGCACGCCAAGTTCGTCTTCGAGTTCCTTGATGGTGCGGGACAGTGGGGACTGCTCGATATGCAATCGTTCCGCGGCGCGAGTGAAGTGCAACTCCTCCGCGAGGACAACAAAGCAACGAAGATGGCGTAATTCCAAGCCCAGCCCTCCCACGAAACGCCATTTCCTGGCAATAACATCGATTCTTGCCCCCGATTTCGCGGGCGAAAGACTGGACTCATGTCCGCCACGACAACAGGGGCGCCCCATAGCTTCCAGCGAGCGCGCCGGCATGGAGATTCCGTCATGTGCCATTCAGCAACTGCCGCGGTTGTGAAGGTTCGCGTAGCCGTCCTCTCGTCGCTGCGCCGATTGTGGTTATCACGATGCGACGCGTACGAATATCAAAAAAGCATCATAGACAGATTCTATGGCAGACCATATACTTTCCGCAATAACCCATACAAGCATTCGCTAACCCGAACGAGCCAGCCAGGATGTCGAACGAACAGCTTGCAGATCTAACCCAACCACAACGCGACCGACTCGCGTTCGTAGAGTTGCGCGTACGCTTCATCGGGGAGATACGCCGTCAGGACTTGGTGACGCGCTTTGGCATCCAGGCCGCCGCAGCATCCAGGGATCTTGCGCTTTACAAGGAACTGGCTCCCGGCAACATCGACTACGACTCCAAGGGCAAGTCCTACATCCTGGGGCCGGACTTCCGACCCGTATTCGACTTTCCTCCGGAGCGGGTGCTGTCGTGGCTGACCCAGGGCTTTGGTGACGGCGAGCCGATGCGGCTCAAGGCCTGGGTGGCCAGCGAGTGTCCATCACGGCTCACGCATCCGGATCTGGATGTGCTGGCGAGCGTGACCCGAGCGATCCACCAGGGCTGTCCGCTCGGCATTGAGTACCACTCCATCTCCAGTGGCCGCACTGAGCGCGAGATCGTTCCTTTTGCGCTGATCGACAACGGGCTGCGCTGGCACGTCCGCGCCTTCGACCGGAAGTCGCAGGAGTTCCGGGATTTCGTCATTACCCGGATCAAGACACCGCGCCTGCTTCAACAGGACAAGCCGGAGCTCTATGAGCGGAGTGACCAGGACATCCAGTGGACACGGATCGTCGAACTGGAGCTGATTCCGCATCCCGACCAGCCCCATCCGGAGATTTCCGAGATGGACTACCGCATGGAGCGCGGCGTCTTGAAGATGAAGCTGCGTGCTGCGACGGCCGGCTACATCCTGCGCAAGTGGAGCGTGGACTGCTCCCCGACCCACACATTGAACGGCCCTGAGCACAGGCTCTGGCTCAGAAATCACTTGGCGCTGTATGGCGTCCGAAGCGCCGTATTGGCTCCCGGCTATGAAAGCCCGGAACCCGTCGAGCCTGAACAAGATTGAAACTGATATGACTCGTCCACCAAACAACAAAGGAAGGCTCGACAAGGCACGTACAGGTCGCCTTGCTCAGACCTCCAACGTAAACGGAGGTCGCCGATGAGTGGGCGCTGGAAGACGATTTCGCCGTCTCAGTTTCCGTGGGAGCAGGATGCGCTCGACTTTGTACAACGAGCGCTGCCAAACCGCGAACCTTTTCGGGCCTACAGCAACTTCGAGTTTGTCGCCGACGACGGGAGCATCAATGAAGTCGATCTGCTGATCATCTCGCGCTACAGCATCTTCCTTGTCGAGATAAAGAGCCGACCTGGCGAAGTCAGCGGCGATTCGCACACCTGGATCTGGCGGGACGGCACACGCGAGTACTTCGACGACAACCCCTTGCTGCTCACCAACCGCAAGGCGAAGAAGCTCGCATCGCTGCTGCGCAAGCAACTCACTGTCCAGAAGCGTCGCACACCCTACATCCAGTCCCTGGTCTTTCTGTCGGACCCTGCGCAACGCTGCAAGCTCACCGGTCCCGCCCGAGAGAACGTGCATCTGCGGGCTGACATCGCCAACAAATTGTTCGATGAAACAGCCCCGGTCGCCAGCGCGCAGCCCATCGACCGCGATCTGGCGACGTCCATCAACCGGGCGCTGGAAACCGTTGGAATCCGACCACCTCAGCAGAGCCGGCGTGTAGGTGACTATCAGCTCGAACAGGTTCTTGCTGAGACAGACTTTCACCAGGACTGGCTGGCCAAGCACGTCTCGCTGACCAACCTCCGGCGACGAGTCCGCCTTTACACCGCCAAGCGCACGCTCAATGCCGCGCAACGCGCCATGCTGGCAGACGCGGCTCGCCGCGAGTTTCAGTTGCTCGAAGGCATACGTCATCCTGGCATCCTGCGCGCGTCGGACTTCATCGACAGCGAGCACGGGCCTGCACTGATCTTCGAGTACGACGAAGGACTTCAACGGCTCGACCACTTCATCCGGGCGCAAGGCGAACACCTCGATCTCTGGCAACGACTGAAGCTCGTGCGCGCGGTTGCCGAAGCACTGGATGCGGCGCACCGCTATCGGCTCTACCACCGGGGTCTGTCTCCGCAGACCATCATGGTCAGGACCGTCGGTACCAATTCGTTCGACGTCACCCTCTTCGATTGGCAGATCGCTACCCGTCAGTTGCAAGAGGCCGAGGGCGAAACGACGGGCACGCTCCATGTCGAAATGCTCTCCGACCGTGTGGCGCAAGAGATCTATCTCGCGCCCGAAGCACGCAACGCGCCCCGGCCAGATGCCATCAAGCTGGACCTGTTTTCGCTGGGCGCCATCTCGTATTTCGTCCTCGCCGGTGAGCCGCCGGCCATCAGCGGCGATGAGTTGGTCACCAAGTGCGAACAGGGCCCCGGACTCACTTTGTCGGCGATGGTCAACGGGTGCTTGGCCGAAATCGAAGAGCTGATCCAGTTTGCGACCTGGCCCTCGCCCGATGATCGGTTCAGTTCTACCAACGAATTCATGACTGCGCTCGACAAGGCCGAGGAGGCGCTTGAAGACGCTTTGACCGCACCCGCATCCCCACTGGCATCGCCGCTTGAGGCCAACACCGGCAATGAGCTCAACGGCTTTGAGGTCCTGCGTCGGCTGGGCAAGGGCGGCACCAGCCTGGCCCTGGAAGTGCGGCGCAAAAGCGGCGGACAACCGCGCCAGGGTGTTTTCAAGATTGCTTTGGAGCCGGAGTACAACGATCGACTCAAGCGGGAAGCCGAGACGCTGGTTCGACTCCAGCCCCATCAGAACATCGTCCAGTGCTTTGAACGCTTCGAAATCGCCGGGCTGGCGACCTTGTTCCTATCCTCGGCTGGAGAGGAAACGCTGGGCGAGCGTCTGCGGCAAGAAGGCCGCTTGGGTTTGGACCTGCTGCAGCGGTTTGGCGAAGAGCTGATCTCTGTAGTGGAGTACCTGGAGCGCGAGGGCGTGCCGCACCGCGACATCAAGCCAGACAACATCGGCATCCGCCCGGGTACTGGAAAGCGCCTCACCCTCACGCTGTTTGACTTCTCGCTGGCGGGCGTGCCTGCTACTGACTTGAACGCGGGCACACGCGTCTACATGGACCCGTTCTTGCGCAAACGCGGGATGTGGGATGGCTATGCGGAGCGCTACTCCTGCGCGCTCACCTTGCACGAGATGGCTACCGGCACCTTGCCCGAATGGGGCGATGGCAGCGCCGACCCCGCGACCCTGAAGTCGGAAATCGTCCTGGACTCGGAGCGCTTTGACGCGTCTATTCGCAAGCAGGCACTCGATTTCTTCAGCCGGGCGTTGGCCCGCGATCACCGCAAGCGCTTTGACAACGCCGAGCAGATGTTGCGTCAATGGCGCAAAGTGTTTGAGAACGTCTCGCGTCCGGTCACGACGCACACGACGCACACGACGCAGCCCCCGCAAACTCAGTTGCCCTTCGGAGAAGAACCGGCGGCGGGCGGCATCACGCCGAGCACCCCCCTTGAGTCGTTGGAACTGGATTCGCGTCACCTCGAACTGCTTGACCGGATTGGCCACGATGAGCTCGCCACAGCGGGGGATTTGGCCGACTTGCCGCGCAATCGGCTTTACAGGCATCGTGGCATTGCGCTGGCCGTTGCACGCGAGCTGCATCAAATTGCCGACCGGCTGCGGCACCAGTTCAGCGGTGGCATAGCCAAGGATGAGCAGCCCTCGGACACCACCGTCGCCAAGCTATCGGTGGATGCCGCAGCCGCCTTGCTCGTGCCTAAGAAAGGCGACGAAGCCCAACTTCAGGTTCTGGAGGGATGGCTAGGCTTGAGCGCGCAGCCGGGCCCTTCATCGCTGCAGGAGGACTTGTTGCAGTCGATGGCTGAGCGGATGTCGCGACAGCCAGAGATCACGCACCTGCGAGACGATGTGGCCCTTGTGCTGGCTGGGCTTGGCGGCATTGCGACCGTTGGCGAGATCGCCACCGCGCTGCTGGCCCGCCGTGGGAGCGTGCAAACCGGCGCTGCCCGACACAGCGAGGCCGAAGCCCTGACGCGGGCCGTCATCACCGTCGAGCGCACCAAGCAAGCAGCCCGCTGGCAACTGGTAAAGCGCGATTCCAACGTTCGCCCGCTGGTGGAAGCACCACAAGTTGACGATCTGGTGGTCGCAACCCTGGCCAGCAGCGGTGCGGCAGGGCTATTCCCTTCCGCGCCTGATGTTCGGGCCAGCTACGCCGTGGTTCTGGGTGAAGCAGCGGACAGGCTGGCCCAACAAGACCCGCTGCCGTCGTCGCAACAGGTGGCCGACACCTTGGCGCGCATACCGCCGCCAGCTGGTGATGCAGGACTGAGCTCGGAGCGACTGATCCGTCTGGCCGCTGCTTGTGCCCGACAGGCCGCTTTGTCCTCGCGTCTGGAGTTTTACCCAGCCCAGTTATCTGCCCCGCGTGCCGTCAAACTGGCCACCAACTCATTGCTCGGTTTGCGTCAGTTCGACTTGGAGACAATCCGGCGTCGAATTTTCGCTCGCTACCCTGAGGCCGCGCCGCTGCCCGGCCCCACAGAACTAGAGCAACTGCTTAAGGATGCTGGCCTGGAAGTGAAGTGGGACGGTGCCAAGCGCGCCTTCGTCACGCTGTATTCAGCGGGCATCATTTCGGGCACCACGCAGATCACCCGCTTTGGCACCAATAACCGGCCACGTACGGCGACCGCGCCGGATGTGCAGGCTGCTCTGCAGATCGACGAGCGCATCAAGCACGCCTTGAGCAGCGGCAAATTGCTCACGCTGTCCGTGGACCCAAAGGGTCTATCGATCGCACAGCGCGAACTGTCGCAGCGCTTTGGCCTGAAGGTCATCGATTTCGACGACGTCGTGCTCACTTTGCTTGAGGCGCAAGCCAAGGAATGGGACGTGGACTGGAACATCCTGCTGGCCGCTGATGCCGCACACGCAGGTTCGATGGATGCGCAGAACTTCGCCACCGTTATTGGCGAAGTCTGGCCCAAGGTCGAAGCGCAACTCCTGCAGGATGATCAGCCAGGCTTGCTGGTGAATCTCGGCCTGGCTGCACGCTGGCAGAAAATGCCTCTGTTCGCCAAGCTCGCCGATGCCTGCATGTTCGGCAAGCGCCCGCCGCTGATTGCCTTGCTTGCGAGTCCGCTGACACCCGACAACCGCCCGGTGCTGGATGGCGAAGCCGTTCCGGTCACCATCAACACCACAGATTACGGTCGCATCCCGCGCGCCTGGCTTGAGAACGCCCACCGCACACACGGCAGCGCCGCCACGACGACCAGCACAAAGGCAAAACCAAGATGATCAATCGCTCCAAACTGCTGGCGGACCTCAAGCTCCAGGTTCGAGACCTGGAGGCTGACCTCCGGCAACGCTTCGCTACCAACAACAGTGAGTACCGGTCGCGCCTTACCGCCGACTGGCAAGCCGCGCGTGACGCAGGTCGCACATCAGAGGACGTGGCCATTTGGGCTGAAGCCCAATTCACGCAATCGGCGGTGGCATGGGTGCTTGCCTGTGTGTTCGTGCGTTTCTGCGAGGACAACGATCTGCTCGATGCTCCGTTGATCGCCGGCACCGACAGCCGGGGACAAACCGCCGTGGCACGGCAGGAGGCCTTCTACCTGCAGAACCCCACTGCGTCCGACAACGACTACCTGCGCGACGTATTCGCCGTGGCCGGGCGGTTGCCTGGGCTGTCTGACGTCTTGAAAGTTCAGCGCAGCCTGCTGCTCGCCCCGGTGTCGGCCGACATGGGCAAGCAACTGGTGCGCTTCTTCCGCGCTACCAACGCGGACAGTGGCGCCTTGGTGCACAATTTTGCTGACCCCGACTGGAACACGCGCTTCCTGGGCGATCTTTACCAGGACTTGTCCGAGGCCGCCCGGGAACGCTATGCGCTGTTGCAGACGCCCGAGTTTGTCGAGTCCTTCATCCTGGACCGCACCCTGACCTCGGCGCTCGACATCTACACCTTGGAAGAAGTCGACCTGATCGACCCCACTTGCGGTTCGGGGCACTTCTTGCTCGGTGCCTTTGAACGCCTGGCCCCGCGCTGGCTGCGCAAGCGCCCGGACAACGTCAACTTGGCGCTGCAAGAAGCGCTGGACCGCATCGCAGGCATTGACCTCAACCCCTACGCGGTGGTGATCGCCCGGTTCCGACTGCTGGTGGCCGCGCTCAAGATGGCTCAGGTTCACAAGCTGCGACTTGCCCCGGACTTCCACCTTCATATCGAGACAGGCGACAGCCTGTTGCACGGATTCGATCAGCGCGACTACGCGCGGGCTCAGGCATCGCTCGGGTTGAATACGCCGCAAGAGAACCTGGCGTTGGCTGCTGACCATCTGTATCGGCATGCATTTGCGGCGGAAGATTTGACCGCGACCAATCAGATCCTGGCGAGAAAGTACGCGGCGGTGGTGGGCAACCCGCCTTACATCACGGTCAAGGATCAGGCCGTCTCAGCCCTCTACCGGCAACGCTTCCAAAGCTGCCATCGGACTTATGCTCTGGTGGCCCCGTTTTGCGAACGGTTTTGGGCTCTCGCACGCAACTTGGACAACACGCAGCGAGCAGGATTTGTCGGGCTAATCGTGTCGGACTCGTTCAAGAAGCGAGAGTTTGGCAAGAAGCTGGTCGAAGGCTTCTTCCCGACCGTAGAGCTCTCGCATGTTGTAGACACGTCGGGAGCTTACATCCCGGGTCATGGGACTCCAACGGTAATATTGCTTGGGCGGAATCGACCGCCAGTCAATCCATCCGTGCGCGCTGTCTTGGGCATCAACGGTGAGCCATCCACACCAAGTGACCCCGGGCAAGGGATCGTCTGGAACGCCATATTGACTCAGATCGATCGCTGCGACTCCGAGTCAGAGTGGGTCAGCGTCCATGACTTTTCTCGTGACAAGTTTTACAGCCACCCATGGGCATTGGCCGGTGGTGGTGCGGCCGATCTGCTTGAACGAATTAATGCCGCTGGAACAGAGAACATCAGCGCTTTTGCAGACGTATATGGCGGCACAGGACGAACAAGTGCAGACGATGCATTCGTACTCGCCAGAAACACTACGAACAGGCTGGGCGTGGAACCCTCAATGGTTCGCCCCCTAGTCGAAGGCGACAATGTTCGTGAATGGGCTATTTCGTCCGATGAACACGGAATCGTTCCATATGCTGAGCAAGGCCTAGTCCTGCTCTCCGATTACCCTGGATTGCATCGGTACCTTTGGGTCTTCCGAACATTACTTGGGAATCGAGCGACTTTCGGTCAAGGGACGTACTTCTCTGATGGGAAAGCATGGTGGAGCTGGCATCAGATCACCTTGTCTCGACTCGCGTACCAATATGCCATCGCCTTCGGCGAAGTTGCAACACACAACCACTTCGTCCTGGACCGTGGAGGCAAGGTCTTCAAGCAGACGGCGCCGGTCATAAAACTACCTGCCAGCACCACCGAAAATGACAACCTGGGCCTCCTCGGACTGCTGAATTCCTCGACATCGTGCTTTTGGCTCAAACAAGTCTGCTTCCCAAAGGGAGGCGATCACATGGGCACCGAAGGTGCCCGTGTTCGACGTTCACTATGGGACGAACGCTTCGCGCACGACAGTACCAAGGTCGGTCAATTCCCCGTCGCGGCGGAACGTCCCGTCGATATCGCAAAGCGACTCGACAGCCTGGCCACCCAACGGACAGCACGCCTGCCTGCGGCGACGCTAGGGGTAGCAGTACCAACCCGCGCTGAACTGGATGCGGCGAAGTTTGAAGTCGAGCGCATTCGAAGCGAGATGATCGCTTGGCAGGAGGAACTGGACTGGCAGGTTTACCGCATTTATGGCGTGCTGGACGAAGCGCTGTGTTACGCAGATGCGCCTCCCAGTCTTCAATTCGGCGAGCGCGCCTTCGAGATTCTGTTGGCTCGGCAGTTGGCTGCGGGGACCACGTCGACGACTTGGTTCGAACGCCACGGCGCACAACCCATCACGGAATGTCCAGCGCACTGGCCAGCAGACTACCGCGCCCTGGTCGAACGTCGCATCGCCACGGTCCAACAATCGCGTGACCTAGCTCTGATCGAACGACCAGAGTGCAAACGCCGCTGGGCGGGTTCCGACTGGGACACGCTCGAAAAGGTTGCGCTGGAAGGCTGGCTCCTCGACCGGTTGGAGGCGACCGACCTTTGGCCACGAGACGCGCAACCAGCTCCGCGCCTGCGCTCTGTACGGGAGCTAGTTGATGCGCTTTCGGGCGATGAGAGCTTCCGCCGCGCATTGGACTTGTACGCCGGCACGGGTAGCGATGCCCACGCGACCGTGACGTCACTTCTGCAACAGGCCACCGTGCCCTACCTTGATGTGCTGCGGTACACCGACAGCGGCCTGCGCAAGCGTGCAGTGTGGCGAAGCATCTGGGCCTTGCAAAGAAAAGAGGATGCAATCGACTCCGAAGTTAGCCGGACTATGGTCGAGGCATCCGCAGAGGATATCGCTGCCGAGCAGAAGCGACGCAAGACCAGCGAGGTTGGCGCCATCCCAGTGCCACCGAAGTACAAGCCTGTGGATTTTCTCGATGGCCCCCTATGGAAGCAGCGTGGTCCGCTCGACGTGCCCAAGGAGCGTTTCATTAGTTTCCCAGGATTGGAGCGCAGCAGCGACGCCGGAAGCCCGATGTTGCTGTGGGCCGGCTATGACGCCAAGTCCCGCGCCTTGGCCCTGACGGGCTACCTGTACGAGATGCTGCAACGTGAAGGCGCTGATGCGGCGCGTTTGACGCCTGCGTTGGCCGGTCTGGACGAGCTGCTGCCCTGGGTGCACCAATGGCACCCGGAGGTCGATGACGACCTGGGCATGAGCACCGGCGACTACTTACAAGGCCTGCTCGATGCGCAGTTGGCGCAGCACGGGCTGACGCTGAGCGCAGTACGCGCCTGGCAACCCCCAGCGCCCGTTCGTCGCACACGCGGCAGGCGGGCCAGCGCTGCTGCCCAGGCCTGACCAGATTTACTGAATACGAGAGACAAAACAACATGGCAAAACTACGCGAGATATTTGACCTGCCAGAGCAGGTTCACCAGGGCGACTTTGTTCTTCGTCTCACGGATGGCCTGAGCGCCCCTGCGGAAACCGTGCGCGACTACATCGCCACGCCCCAATTGGTGAAGTGCTTCGACCAGGCGCTCGGCGTGGTCAAGGGCGCGATCGACAGTCGGATGAGCAAGGGCGCGTACCTGCACGGCAGCTTCGGTTCCGGTAAGAGCCACTTCATGGCCATCTTGTCGTTGCTGTTGCGCGGCGATGCCACGGCTCGTGGCAAGCCCGAACTGGCCCCGGTGGTGTCCAAGCACAACGGCTGGACGCAGGGCAAGAAGTTCCTGGTCGTGCCGTACCACATGATCAATGCCGAGACGCTGGAATCGGCGCTTTTCTCTGGCTACGCCGAACTCACGGCCCGCTTGCACCCGGAAGCGCCCAGTCCCGGCTTCTATCAGAGCGAAGGTATGCTCAACGATGCGCAGAAGCTGCGTACCCAGATGGGCGACGAAGCCTTCTTCCGCACTCTGAACGGTGCAACCGGCGCGGCCACTGGCGGTGGCGGTTGGGGCCGCGTGACACAGACTTGGGCGGCGGCTCGCTTCGAGGCCACCCTGAAGGTGCCGCCCGGCAGCCCTGAGCGATTCCAACTTGTCGGCGCGCTGACGCGCGCGTTCTACGGCAGCGTGAGCCATTTGTCTGCCTCGCAGCGTGAGATGTACACCTCGCTCGACGAAGGCTTGGCGGCGATGTCGCACCACGCCAAGGATCTCGGTTACGACGGCATCATCCTGTTCCTGGACGAATTCATCCTCTGGCTGGCCAGCCGGGCGGCCGATGTGGCCTGGATTGCCCGTGAAGGACAAAAGGTCGCGAAGCTGGTCGAGTCGAGCAACGCCGACCGCCCGACACCCATCATCAGTTTCATGGCTCGCCAGCGCGATCTGCGCGAACTGGTCGGCGAGCACATGCCTGGTGCAGAACAGTTGTCGTTTGCCGACACGCTGCAGTATTGGGAGGCCCGCTTCGACAAGGTGAACCTGGAAGACCGCAACCTGCCAGAGATCGCCAAGAAGCGCTTGTTGCGCACGCGCGGCCCAGCAGAGGATGCCCAGCTCAAGGGCGCAATCAATAAGCTGCTGGGCAGCCAGCCCGAAGTGCTACAGACCTTGCTGACGCGCGACGGCGATCAGCAGATGTTGCAGGACCTATACCCCTTCACGCCGGCACTGGTTCAGACTTTGATCGCCGTGTCGTCGATGCTGCAGCGCGAGCGCACTGCGCTCAAGCTGATGCAGCAGATGCTCGTGGACAAGGCCGACACACTGGAAATTGGCGACGTCATTCCGGTGGGCGATCTGTTCGACGTGATTGCCGACGGCGACGAACCCTTCACCCACGGCATCAAGCTGTTCTTTGAGCAGGCCAAACAGCTCTGGCGTCGTCGCTTGTTGCCGATTCTGGAAACCCAGCACGGCGTGACCTGGGAAGACATCGAATCGGGCAAGGCCGACCCCAAGAAGGCGGCCGCGCTGCAAAACGATGCCCGTCTACTCAAGACCCTGGTGTTGGCGGCTTTGGTGCCCGAAGTCGAAGCCCTAAAGAACCTGACGCCGACCAAGCTGGCGGCGCTGAACCACGGCACGATTCGCACGCCAGTGCCCGGCAGCGAGGGCATCACCGTGCTGACCAAGCTCAAGCGTTGGGCGGGCCAGGCCGGCGAAATCAAGATCGCCGACGACTCGCCGAACCCGATCGTGTCGGTGGAAGTCGCCAAGGTGGACACCGACGCCATTCTGGCCAACGCGATGTCGTTTGACACGCAGGGCAACCGCCAAGCGGAGGTCAGACAGCTGATCACCGATGGTTTGGGGCTCGCCGATGCCGGCTCCAGCCTGTTGCCGCCCGAAATGGAGATCACCTGGCGGGGCTCTCGTCGCAACGCAGAGATCCTGTTCGGCAATGTCCGTGAGCAATCGTTTGACACACTCAAGGGGCGTGAAGGAACGTGGCGCATCCTGATCGACTTCCCATTTGACCACCAACCCGAACACGGCCCGCAGGACGATGTGGCCAAGATCAACGGATTCCTCAACGATGGCCGTGTCGGGCGATCGGTGGCCTGGCTGCCGTCTTTTCTGTCACCCAACACCCAGGACCAGTTGGGGCGGCTGGTGGTCATCAATTTCGTCCTGCGTGGCAACAACCTCGACCAGTACGCCAGCCAACTGTCGCAGACAGATCGCGAGCAGGCACGGGTGCTCCTGACGAACCAGCGGGATCAACTACGCCAGTTCATTCGTAACTGCCTGTACACGGCCTATGGACTCAACAGCGTTGCCCAGGAGGCGCTGGACCCCGCACAGACGGTCGACGAGCACTATTTCAGCCTCGATCCGTCGTTGGTATTGCGTCCCCCGGTAGCCGCCAACTTCAAAGATGCCTTCGAGAAGTTGGCCGAGCAAGCGCTGGACTATGAGTTTCCGGCCCACCCACACTTTGATGCCGAGCCCAGGCCGATCGCGGTGAAGCGCCTCGCTGAATTAATGGTGCTGGCAGCCCAGAAGCCAGCCCATCGAGTGGAACTCGAAGCCTCGCTTCGGGACGACGCCAAGCGCATTGCGCCCAAGCTTGATCTGGCCGAGGTTGGCGAAGCGGCGCTGCAGTTGCGTGATGACTGGTCGCAGCACTTTGCTCGGCAAATCGCGCAGCAGTCGGGCCGTGAGCCCACCGTGACCGACCTCCGTCGCTGGCTGGATCTTCCCGACCGGCGCGGCCTGCGCGAAGACCTGCAAGACCTTGTGATTCTGACCTGGCTGGCTAAGAGCAATCGCTCCTTGTACCGCTTTGGTCAGCCGTTCAAGGGCGAAATTGGCAACTTGCCGAACGAATGTGAAGTACGCGAGCAGCCCCTGCCGACAACAGCCGAGTGGGACAAAGCTACAAGGCTCGCTGGCGAAATGCTGGACCCTGCCATGGCAGCGCTGTATCGCTCAGCGCCGGGTCTGGTGGAGTTTTCTCGCGCAGCACGTAAGCGTGTGACCGATACGGCACCGCATTTGCTGAACTACTTGCGCGTGGTCGAGCAGTTGATGGCCTTGGTGCAGACCGATACTGTGGCCACGGGCGAACCCGCCCTTCGCAAGACAGGTGCAACGCGCCTGCGTGACTGGTTTGCGGCCATGGAGTCCAGCAGCTCTGAGATTGACCTCGTCAACATCGTGTCGAGGCTGGATTTCAGTACCGAAGAAGTCGCGGAAGCTAAGGCGGTTCTCGGTGGGGTCCAGGCACTAGCGCGTGTTGAGGCAAAGCACTACCTGGTCAATAGCCTGCGCTCGATCGCGAGCGGCAGCGGTGAATTTGCGCCACGTGCCAACCAGATTCTGGAAAGTCTGGCTCACGCCGTTCTCCGCTTCGAATACGTGGATGGACTCCAAGCCGCCGTCGCCCAGTTCGAACGCGATGCAGGAACACTGATGGCCGATGTCGCCAACCGCGCGACGCCACCGACCCCGCAGCCTCAACCAACTCCTGAGCCAGAGCCGGAACCGGGCATGAAAGCACCGCAGCGTATTGAGCGTGCCAGGCTGGTAAAGACTGATGCCCTGAAGGCATTGGCCGATGCGCACATGCTGCTTGAGGGACTTGGCGAGGTCAGCGTGGATATTCAGATCGTGATTCGGGAACAGGAATGAAGGTCCCGGCGCATCAGATCAGTCTTCAGGCCAAGCAGGCCCACGAGGCGGACCCACCAGCAAGGTTCATCCTGCTGCGGCTGCCGCCAGATGCTTTTGTTGGGACGGCGGTGGATGTGAATGCCGAGAGCTGGCCAGTCTCAACCTGCAGCTCTCCGCTGTCCGTTCGTGACGCCATGCGTCGTCACTCAACCAGCACGACCCCCGTTGTCCTGCTCTTCTCTGGCGACGAGAGTGACCTAGGCGCTGACGTGCTGGCCCGCTGCGCCAAGCGGCGCGCCATCACGCACGACCTTTGGCAGACGGTATTGGCGCTTTTTCGGGCGGCGCACATTGATCCGCGACTGGCCCGCCACCGCTGGTTGGCTGAACTGCTCGTGCGATTCATGCCCGCAGAGGGATACACCCCTGTTCGGTCACTCGTCTTGGATCAGGACCGCGCCTGGAAGGAGCTGTTCCGGGTTGTCCTGGGCTTCGAGTCCTATCCGCCGACCGAACTTGACCTGTTGCAGTGGGCTGGTGATGCCCAACGGCGAGAGCAATTCAAGACACTGGAAGACACCGCACGTCAGGAGACAGTCCACCGACTACGTGAAACGCTGGGAGACTTGGTGAGCTTCGTCTTTGCGGCCATCGACACGGGCAGCGCGGACGAGTTGGTCGCCATCGCCATGCTTTGTGAAGCACTGGAAGACAAGACCGCCAGCACAGAAGCCAATCGGGCGAAGGTCGCTGCTCGTCTGGAAGTTCTGTTCGATGGACTGACGATCTCGTCCCACACCACGCATCAACTGGCCGGGGCGGCCGACGCCTGGTTCGACCGCGCCACTGAGGCAGCTAAACAGCAGCAGGTTGCACGGTATGAGTCGTTGGTGACGCAGCTGAAAGCAGAGTCACTGGCGGCGCACGCCCGGTATGGAAGCGCGGCACTGCGCGAGAAGACGAAGGCATTCGCGGGCGCATTGAACGAACTTAACTTGTCCGAGGCCATCTCGCGGTTTGGACGCCTGATGGCCCATCGTGGGCCGGTACTGAGCAGTCGCTCTGAGCTCCGATGCAAGATGGCTGTGCGCGTGGTGAGCTGGCTCACGCAGACTGCCAATACCTTTCCCTCGGCATTGAACGCGCTCGCCGAGCAGTATCGGAACGAGATTGCCTGGGTGGATTGGGCACAGACGGTACTGCTGGAGGGCGACGACTCCGCTGACTTGGCGAACGCCTATGGGCTGCTGCGCGAGAAGACGCGTGTTCGAAGGGACCTGTTCGATGGTAGGTTCGCCGAGTCGTTGTCGGCAGATCAACCAAACGGGACCTCGTTGATTGCGATTGAGGACGCGCTCGACAAGTGCGTCGCACCGGTGGCCGTGGCCGGTCGCAGCTTGCTTATCGTGGTGGACGGAATGAGCATCCCCGTTTTCCTTGAGCTGCACCACAGCCTGACCGATCATGGTTGGGTTCAGTTCGAGCGCGCCGAGGGGACATGCTCCACCTTGTTGGCCATGTTGCCGTCCACAACCGAGGCGTCCAGGACCTCGCTGCTTTGCGGTGTCGCTTGTGCGGGCTCCGCTTCGACAGAGAGGTCAGCGTTCAGTGCCTATCCCTCGCTTGTTGCTCCATCCGTCGCGGGCAAGCCGCCGGCCATTTTTCACAAGCGCGATTTGCTCGACAGTTCTGGCGTCACCCTTTCGGATGATCTGCGAACGGCCTTGAGCGACACGCGGCAGCGGGTCGTCGCCGTTGTGATCAATGCGGTGGACGACCACTTGATGAAGTCTGACCAACTGCGACTTCGCTGGGACATTGCTCAGTTCAAGGGACTGGACGCACTGCTGGCAGAAGCACGGTCCTCGGACCGGTCCGTGATATTCACAAGCGACCACGGCCACGTGCTTGACCAGGACACGATGCTGCAGGGGACAAGTCCGAACGCTCGATGGCGCGAAACGAATCTGGAGTCCTATCCGGGCGAGATTGTCCTGAAAGGCAAGCGAATCAAGGCGGCCAGTGGCATGGATGAGGTTGTTCTGGCCTGGAGCAGCAAGTTGCGCTATGCGAGCAAACGAAACGGTTACCACGGTGGTTGCGCACCTGCCGAAGCGCTCGTTCCGATCGCCACGTACCGCTATGGCACCAAAGCTGTAGACGGCTGGAACATTCGGGACGAAGCGGCTCCCGACTGGTGGCAGGCGTGATAGGACGGGATTCAGGGATCAAGGAATAAAAAGCATGGCGCGAATAGAAAACCACAAATACAGCATCGAAGAAGCGTTCCGTGAATGCTTCTACATCGTCCCGGACTACCAGCGCGAGTACGTATGGACGGACAAGGAAGTGCACCAGCTACTGGAGGACATCGGCGAACAAATCGATGCGGGCACGACGCGGGAATACTTCATCGGCACTGTGCTGGTTTCGCCGACCGACCAGAAGAATCACTATGAGGTCATCGACGGCCAGCAGCGTCTGACCACCTTCTTCCTGCTGCTATGCGCGCTGAAGCATCTTTTCCAGGGCGAGCCGCAACGGCAGATGATTTCCGGGCTGATCTCGACCAGCTATGTGGACAGCGACGGTGAGGTGCGCATGAATCTGAAGCTGGAGCCGCGTTATGAGAACGCAGGCGAGGTGATAGCCAAACTGGTGGAGCTGGATGCCGATCCGCAGGCCGTGCGCGCGGGCATTCAGGCATCTGGTATCGCCAGCTTCGGCTCGCTGGAAAATCTGGTCAATGCCTACAGCACGCTGTACCGGTACCTGAAGGACAACTACGACGACGTCGCCAAGCTGAAGAAGTATTGGGGCTATCTGGCCAACAACGTCGTGTTCATCCAGATCTCTACGGACGTCAGTAGCGCGCTGAAGATTTTCGAGACCATCAACGAGCGCGGTGTCGGCCTCAACCCGATGGACTTGCTCAAGAACCTGCTGTTCACGCAGGTCAAGCAGACGCAGTTCACCCAGCTCAAGGACGAGTGGAAGAAGATCACCAAGCCGCTCGAGAAGGAGAAGGAAAAGCCGCTGCGTTTCCTGCGCTACTTCCTGATGGCCAACTACGTCATCAAAAACGAGCGTGGCGATGCCGTTGTACGCGAGGACGAGATCTACGACTGGTTCGTCGCCAAGGACAACGCGGCGCTTTGCGACTATGCCAACAAGCCCTTCGAGTTCGTCCGCAAGGTGATTCGCAACGTCGAGCACTACCTGGCCTTCGCCAACGGGATGGGCAACGATGGAAAGCCCAGCCTTGCGATGGACAGCCTCAAGCGGTTGGCCGGCGGTGCATTCAGCTTACATTACGTCCTGCTGCTGGCGGCGGCAAATTTCCCGAAGCCGCTGTTCGACCATTTCGTCGCGCAGCTGGAGAGCTTCCTCTTCTACTACATCTTCACCAAGACGCCGACCAAGGATCTGGAGCGCAGCTTCTCCCAGTGGGCCGATGAGCTGCGGGCGATTGCTGAGGCCGGTGATTCGGTGAAGCAGAAGGTGCAGCTCAACGCCTTCGTCGCCGACCGGTTCGAGAAGAACATGGCGAGCAAGTCGCAGGAGCTGGCCGATGCCCTTAAACGCTTCACGCTGTACTCAATGCAGCAATACCGCACGCGTTACCTGCTGGCGCGGCTGACGCAGCATGTCGACATGGCGTTCAGCGGTCTGAAGACCCCCGGCAGCCTGGAGCCGTTCACCAAGCTGGAGATAGAACACGTCCTGCCCGACAACCCCACGACCGAATTACGCGCCAAGTGGGCGACTGACAACCCGAACGCCGCCTATAACGACTACAAGAACCGGCTCGGGAATCTGACCTTGCTGGAAAAGCCAATCAACATCGTCGCGGGGAACGACTATTACACAGCCAAACAGGCTGAGTACTGCAAGAGCGGTAACTACTTGACCCGCAGTCTGGTTGAGCTGACCGATGTTGGGCAGAACACATCAATCTCCAGGATCAACGCAAAGCTGGAAGCGTTCCCGTCGTGGGACGCCCCGTCCATCGAGAAGCGGCACGGAATGCTCATCGCCTTGGCGCAGGATGTTTGGAAGACCAGCCCAATTGAGGTCTGATAAGGGAGCGCGATCAACATGGCTAACGCAAACACAGCCGAGAAAACTGTCGCCGTGAGCTTCGGCGTCTTGCCGCGCTTCAAGCTTCTGCTTGAGGCCGCGGCCGCCAGCCAGCATCGGTCGCAGACCAACAAGCTGGAGACGCTGCTCTTCGATTTCTGCGAACAACAGGGCATTCAACTGGCCGAGACAGCGAAACCAGCCAGCCAGTCCTCGAAGGGAAGGAAGAAAAAGTGAGTCTGCCATCTTTCTTGGCGAATGCGCCGACGCCGGTATTGGTCACAGGCGGGGTGTTGACCCTGCTCGTCGCCATCTTCCTGACCGTCTTCCTGGCGCCTGGTGTGTTCCACTGGTTCCGGTTGCGAAGCATTCAGCGGCGCATCGCCACCCTCGATGCGAATCAGCTCGCCATCATGGAGTTCAAGAAGGTGTTTGCAGGTGACCAGCGCCTCGCCCACCTCTGGAAGGAATACCAAGAGTCTCTCCATCTCCAGAAAGAGGAACGCGATGGCCAGATGCACCTCAAGTCTGCCCGAGCGACCACGCCGGCGGAGATGTTCTTCAACAGCCAGTTCGTCGTTGATAGCCGGCTGCGTACAGAATTCTTCAAGCACCTACCGGGGCTGTTCACAGGCATCGGCATCATCGGAACGTTCACAGGCCTCATTGACGGTCTGCGCGCGTTCCAGGTGAGCGAAAACGCCGCAACGGTGCGCTCGAGCCTCGAGTCGCTGATGCACTCCGTCGGCGAGGCCTTCCTCATCTCCGCTTCAGCCATCGCGGCCGCGATGGTGGTGACCTTCATTGAGAAGCTGCTTCTCGCTTCGCTGTACCGACGCACCGAAGAGATTGCACACGCCATTGACGCTCGGTTTGAGGCCGGCGCAGGGGAGGAATACCTGTCCCGTCTGGTCAAGGCCTCCGAGGAGTCGGCGAGCCAGTCGAAGATTCTGAAGGACGCGCTCGTCAAGGAGCTTGGCGAGCTGTTGCGAGAGCTGACGAGCGCACAAATCGCCGCTAGCAAGGAGCAACAGTCCCACGTGGTCGAGCGCCTGATCCAAGCCTCTCAGGAGCAGCAGGAAGCGGCCCGCCAGGACAACCAGGCGCTCGGCCGAACAATCGCAGACAGCATCCAACAGAGCCTCAAGGGGCCGCTTGAGGACATCGCGAGCACAGTCAAGGCCGCCAGTGGGGACCAAAGCGCAACCGCTGCGCGGATGCTGCAAGATGTCATGGCGAGCTTCAGCCAGCGCCTCAACGACTTGTTCGGCGGCCAAATCTCGGGGCTCAGCGAGCTGAACCAGCAGACTGCTCAGAGCGTCCAAGAGGCGGTCGGTACGCTCCAGACGTTGGTTGCGAACATCGAAGCGTCGAGTCAGCGCTCCGCAGATGCGATGGCGCAGCGTATGGCCGAAGCGGTCGAGAAGATGGAGGCTCGTCAGGAGGCGATGAACGCGCAGTCCGCGGCGTTCGTTGAGCAGATTCGTCAACTAGTGGCGAACTCTCAATCCGAGACCAACCAGAAGCTGCAGGCGACGCTGGAGAGTATCGGTACGCAGATGGCCAACATGCTGGCGACTCTCAGCGAGTCACAGAAGGAGGTATTCGAAAGCAACCGCTCTCGAGAGCAGTCGATGGCCGATCGTGCGCACAACGCGGTCAGCTCGATGTCCGAGTCAGTAGAAGCTGTCATCAAGGAACTTGGCGCGGCGACGACTCTGATGGCGCAAAGCGTGACCACGCTGACCCAGGCAACCACATCCTCCATCGACAAGATGAACGCTGGGGCCGAACTGCTCGGTGCTGCCTCACGCAACTTCGCCTCCGCTGGAGAGCGTGTCTCGAACGTCATGGGTCTGGCAGCTAGTGTTTCGAGCAAGCTGTCGGAGACGTCGGGCGGCCTGACCAGTGGTGCGGCAGCTCTCCAAGAGGTGCTGAAGGACTACCGCCTTCAGCGCGAGGCAGTATCCCAGCTGGTCGCTGAGCTGCGCGCAACTGTCGAAGTGGCTCGCAGAGAAGCCTCGCTCACGGGCGACGTCTTGGCTCGCATTGAGAGTTCGACCACTCGTCTTGGCGCGGCGCAGAAGCAGGCGGACGAATATCTCGACGGCGTGAGCAAGGTCCTCGGTGAGGCGCACACGTCCTTCGCAACTGAAGTGAAACGCACGCTCGACAAGGCCAACACGGAGTTTCATACCAAGCTCACGCAGGCCGTCGGCATGCTGTCGTCGGCTGTTGGCGAGCTCGAGCTGACCCTTGCGTCTATGGGCAACTTGGCCCCGGTCAAGAGGTAAGCCATGGTCGGGACAAAAGTCATTTTGAAGCGAGGCGGACGCGACGAGGCGGAGAAGCCGTTCTGGATTTCATTTGCGGACTTGATGACCGCACTGATGGTGCTGTTCCTTGTCGTCATGGGCGTCGCACTGCTGGCTGTGACAAAGAACGTGACGGAACGAGAGAAGAAGGAGGAACAACACCGTCGTGACATCGAGCTCATCCTGGACCGATTTGAGCAGGCCGCGAAGCGGTACCAGGGCATCAAGGTCGACCGAGCGCGGAGCGTCATCGACTTCGGCGACCGCGCAAGATTTGCGCTTGGCAAGTTCAACCTCACGCCAGACCAAGAGGCGGTGCTAAGGCAGTTCGTGCCCGAAATACTGCTATTGGCCAACGACGACCTCGGGAAGCGTGTGCTCAAGCGGGTCGTCGTCGAGGGCTACACGGACAAGACCGGCTCGTACCTCAGCAACTTGAACCTCAGTCTGCAGCGCAGCCAGCGCGTTCTCTGCACGATGTTCGCGACCGGCGGCCCAAGCTCCCTGTCGGATGAGCAGAAGGAGAACGTGCGCAGCCTCTTCCTGGTGGGCGGCTACTCCTTCAACGCCGCCAAAGAGACGGACGAAGAGAGCCGGCGCGTGGAGATGCGTATTGAGTTCTTGGGGTTGGATGAGCAACGGCCGCGCTCTCCTTCGCAGTCGGGCAACTTCGGGGTCTGCGCACTGCAATGAATCCTCTTGACCATCTGGCCTTGTTGCTCCGCCCAGCGACCCAAGAGGGAACATGGGCGCTGCCGCCGAACGCCAGCATCGACAAACTCTTGTCCGAGATGGAGGCCCGTTCCAAGGGCCGCAAGTCCGGTCAGCTTGCTGAGGACCAGCAGCTCGAGGCGGTTCGGCGCTTCTGGGATAGCCAGGAGGTGAAGTCTTTCCGCGACGCTTACCTGCTTTCCTGGAGTCTGAGCCTTCCACATCGCCCTCAAAGCGCCTGCATCATAGAGGACCGCAGTCGATTGCAGCGCGTCCTTGACAGCGTTGATGATTGGCAGAGCCGCCCCAGCGCATATCGGCGCTGCTACCAGGGCTTGGTCAACAGCTACTTCACCTACGACGCAATGCTCGAAGGCGTTGCGCCGACAGCAGGCAACAACTGGCGGCTGCTTCGGGAGTACCTGTACGAACGCAACCCCGTCATCCAGGACAAGCAGCTCAATCCGGAATGGGTCGACACGGCCATTGGCAACCGGCAGTTGTTTGGAGAGAAGCCGTGCGAGCCCTATGTTGCCGTGCTGCTGCGAGGCGACTCTGGGGTCATCGACCACTTGTGCGTGCAGCTGGGCATCAACAAGGCCTCCTGGTTTCTCCGCGAGCTAGTTCTGGCGCAAGTCAAGGGCGCGACCGTGCTCAGCAACGGTCAATTCCAAGAGCTCCTGCCACGTCTGCTGGCCTTATTGGCCGCAAACGAGGTACTTCGTGACCGCGGGATGATTGCGGTGTTGGACCGCTACGCTCAGGTTCCAGGAACGCCTTTGCACCAGGGGCTGCGCGACCACTCGGTAACTTGGTGGGGCAACCCGTGGTTGCCTTCGAACGAGACTCGGTGGGGAGGAGTCAAGCCGGTAGCCCGCACCATGGTGGCTGATTGGCTGAAGCTTGAATTCATCGAAACGTTCTTCACCAAGCTGGCGGAAGATGGGCTCGGCGATGCTCGCCGAATGAACTTCTGGAAGCGTTACGTCAAGTCGATTGATCACATTGAGTTCGCGCTGGGTTCGACGGCTCGTAACTCAACGGAGCGAGACCTGGTCGTGCTTCGCAAGAAGATGACGGGCTTAGTCCGAGCGCTCGATGCTTCGGGCACCAACAACGCTTTCATCATGCGCATGGGACCACTCGTGGCCGTCGAGTTCAGTGGTCTGGGCAACGCGTTCTACGGCTACGACGCACGTAGGTCGATTCCCTTCGACACCACGCAGCTGCTGCGCCTGGATGTGAATGGGCGCAACTCACTGAAGCACAAGGGCCAGAGCATTTTGTGGCTGAGCCACCAAGACGGCATTCACAACTGGGACAAGTGGGAGCACATGTTCGAGGCCACGCTCCGCAAGGAATTCAGCATCGAGCCGTCTGCCACCACTCCGACGCATAGGTGGGTTACGGCACCTCCGACCGCCGCCGAGCCTTCATCCGCGTCAGACGCTCGGCGCGTCGCTGCGGCACCGCAGGAATACAGCCGCTCTGCACTGAACAAGTTCGCGCGCGAGAACGGTCTGACGATTGACGACAAGACTACGAGCGGAGGCAATCTTTGGGTGCGGGCCGATGGGAGTGACGAGGTGGTCACGCGGGTGCTCACTCGGTGGGGCTTCCGAAACAGACCTGGCAAAGGCTGGTGGAGGTAGGGAGATATGGTGTTCAAGCTATTCCGCCGTGCTGAGGAGCCGAAGGGCAACACCTGGCGACGTCACTGGTCGCCGGCAGGCATCCACATCATCTCCGGGGCGTCGAAGGCCGGTGGAGTTGCCATCGACGACCCGATGGTTGATGGCTTTCTCACTCAGCTCACCGACGATGGGCACGCAGTTGAGGTTGAGGGCGGCTACCTCCTCAGTTGGGATGGGCTGTACACAGCCCTCAACGAACCGGCCTACGCCCAGCTTCCTGAGCTGCTTCAGCTTCCAAAGTTCACTGACACACAGCCGGCGCTGCGAAGCAGTCACTCCCTAACGGACCGCGACTTCTCCATTGCGATTGCAGGCTGGTTCAGGGAAGACGGAAGCATCGTCGATGGTGAGCTGGTCGGTCCTGTGCTGAACGAGGGGGCGCGGCAGTCTCTGCTCAGCCCGCAGCAGTGGTCTCTCTTCAAGTGCATCGTGTCGTTCGCCCGGCGGCCCGACACCGAGCGAGACGATCTTTCCCATCGTCAAGCCTGGGGACGCATCCGGAAACTGGCGCAGGAAGCTGGAGCCCGACTCGACGACTTCCTCTACAGGTCAGTCGTTCTCACCCCAGAGAAGCTGCAAATCGGCCTGCGGCGGTCCGACGCCGTCGCCGATGACCGGGTCATCGAAATCGAACCCGGGTTCGAGGGAGCGCCCGCAGATTGGCTCGATGCATTCGACCGCTCGAAGGAAGTCCGCGACCGCTACGACATCGTCACCCGTGAGGGCATCGTTCAAGTTCTCATCACCCCAAAGGTCCGAACGGTCCTCCAAGAGGTCAAACGACTCCCGGGCCGCCGCGTAGCCGGTAGCCGCGCTCAAGCCTTTCTGCTCAACCCGTTTGCCACGCTGGGTGACGACGCGGTCGACGTCATTGAAGAGACCCAGTTCGAGAAGGCACGGGAGGAAGCCGGTCTCGACTACGAACGCTTCACGCCGGTTTTCGAACGGGATGCTTCAGGCTACCCGCGCAAGGTTGGTCTTCTCATCGAAACCGCTGTGGCGAGTGGACCGACCTCGTCCGACACGCAGTGGCTTGACGACTCGCGGCTGAACTCATTCATCAAAGCGCTCTACCGCGCGATTACGTTGGGCCACCAGCTCGTTGCGTGGGACGGCTACGACTTGGTCCTCGACGGCAACGCCCAGCAGTACCACAAGGAGCTCAAGGAAGCGCTTGAGCGCCGCCAGGCTCCGCCCACGCTGGTCTCCTACGCCCATGTGCACGACCTCAGCGGCTACTCGGCGCGCGTTGTAGGCATCGGTGTTGAGAAGCCCTACTACTCGCCCTACATCGCGAAGAAGAAGGAGGGCGAGGGTTGGTTTCCCGAGAACGTCTTGCCAGTGGTGGTCTACACGCCCAAGGAGGGCGTCGAGCCCATCGCTGTTCCGACGTCAAAGGAGGTCATTGAAGGGCTGAAGAAGGATGTACACGCGGCTCAAGCAGCTGGCAAGTCCGAGATTAGTGTCCCGTGGCTTCCGGCGCCGATGCCAATCGCGGAGGCTCACCGAGTCGTCGCGACGTTCGAGGAAGTCTTCACGGACATCGAGACAACGAAGTCCTTCGACCCCGCAAAGTACGTTCAGCCCACAAAGGAAACCCTCGGGCCGAAAAAGCAGCTGGTTCTGCGCGCAAACATCCAGTCGCTCGAGTACGAGGAAATGCGCCGTGAGGCGCTGCAGGCTGTGCCGGCGGAGCCCAAGCTGCCCAAGAGCATCCGGCCGGAATACTCGCTGCTGCCCCATCAGCGTGCCGGCCTGGCGTGGATGCAGCACTTGTACAGTCTGCAGACCGACTACCAAGTCCGTGGTGCTGTTCTGGCGGACGACATGGGCTTGGGAAAGACGTTCCAGCTGCTCTCGCTGATGGCGTGGCTGCTGGAGCAAGACCCCAACATGCCGCCGATGCTAGTGGTCGCGCCGGTCTCTCTGCTTGAGAACTGGGCGGAAGAGGCTGCAAAGTTCTTCGTTCCGGGCGCGCTTCCCATCCTAACCGCCTATGGCGATAGCCTGGCACAGCTTCGAGTGCCCCGCGCTCAGATTGACCAGCGATTGCTGTCCGAAGACGGCTTGGTCAAGTTCCTCCGTCCGGACTGGGTCGGCAACGCCAAGGTCGTTCTGACGACCTACGAAACGCTTCGCGACCTTGAGTTCTCATTCGCTGCGCAGAAGTGGTCGCTGATGGTCTGCGATGAGGCTCAGCGCATCAAGAACCCGGCCGCGATGGTCACCCGGGCGGCAAAGAAGCAGAACGTCGACTTCAAGATTGCCTGCACAGGCACGCCGGTCGAGAACACCCTCGCCGACATGTGGTGCCTCTTCGACTATGTGCAACCGGGGCTGCTCGGTGCGCTGAACGACTTCGGGCAGCGCTACCGGAAACCCATCGAGGCGAAGACTGATGAGGAGAAGGCGCGGGTCGAAGAGTTGCGCGCAAAGATTGAGCCGCAAATCCTGCGACGCCTCAAGGCCGACGTGGCCATGGACCTGCCGCCGAAGATTGTCGTCGAGGAGTGCCGCAGGCTGCCCCTTTCGATCGCGCAGCGCAACCTCTATGCGAGGGCTATCGACACCTTCAAAAAGCGTGGCGACCCGAAGACTGCCTCACCGTTCAAGAACCATCTCGGCCTGCTGCACTACCTTCGGCTCGTCTGTACGGACCCGCGCCCTCATGGCCTGACTGTTTTCAAGCCCGAGTCGCCCAAGCTCTATCGGGAGAAAGCGCCCAAGCTGGACTGGTTGCTGGGCCAACTCGAGGCCATCAAGGCCAAGGGCGAGAAGGTCATCGTGTTTTGCGAGTTCCGCGAAATCCAGCGGTTGCTTCAGCACTACATCGAGGCCGAGTTCGACGTTCGCCCCGACATCATCAACGGCGACACCAGTGCATCGTCGACGCACGCCGCGAGCCGCCAGAAGCGCATCAAAGCCTTCCAAGATGCCCCTGGCTTCGGTGTGCTGGTGCTGTCGCCCGTGGCTGTGGGGTTTGGGGTCAACATTCAGGCTGCAAACCACGTGGTTCACTACACCCGGACATGGAATCCCGCCAAGGAAGACCAGGCGACCGACCGCGCATACCGCATCGGGCAGAGGAAGCCCGTGTACGTCTACTACCCGGTAGTCTACGCCGACGACTTCGTGACGTTCGATGTCAAGCTGGACCAACTGCTGACGTATAAGCGCGGCTTGGCGGAAGACATGTTGAACGGCTCCGGCGATGTGACGCCCGGGGACTTCAACATTGCCGACGTGATGCCGGCAGCCGACGCCGAGGGTATCGACGAGCGCGTCACGCTCGACATGGCCTTGCGTATGACTTGGCAGCACTTCGAATGCTTGGCCGGTGCCCTCTGGAGCAAGATGGGCTATGACTGCTACCGCACGCCGGGGACCAGTGATAACGGCATTGACGTGGTCGCATTGCTTGGAGCAAAAGGGCAACTGGTGCAGGCGAAAAGCAGTGGTACGGACGGCGCAAAGCTTGGATGGGAGGCCGTGAAGGACGTGGTCACGGGCGAGGCGTTCTACCGGCGCCGTCATCCCGGTGTGGATTTCGAAAAGGTCTGCATCACGAATCAGTTCTTCAGCCAGCAGGCGCAGGAGAACGCAGCGCTGAATGTTGTGGAACTGCTTGACCAGACCAATCTCGCAGCAATGCTGACCGAGCACGCGGTGACGATGCTCGAAGTGGAGCGAATGCTCTTCACAGAGTGGCAGCACACTGATGAAGCAGCTGTTCACTGGACCAACGACAATTAGGCCAGGACAACCTGCCGAGCGCCGCCGAGGAGTAGCAATACGAGTCTCCGACGATGTTGGCGCGCGTCTTCTGCCCGAGCACACCCTGACATCCTGCCCGGACACGGGCACGCGGTTGTATGCGGACTTTCTCGACCCAACACAGCGATTCGCGGATGACTGCATTGACTGGCAGTACGAAATCAGGCATGGCAGTTTGGGCGGAATACGCAGCGTGGCGTTCCCGGACAAGCTGTGGAGGGTGATCCGGGCCTCTAAGAGCTGGTTTTGACGCGCCGCGGAAGCAGTTGTCGCCGAGTGAAAAAACCGGGAATTTCTACGAACGCTGGCGCACGGAGTCCGTAGAGGGTGATAGAGACAGGTAAGGGTTGTTCGGCGGTAAGTCGACGAACAGAATATGCGGGTCTTCCAGCAGGTATCCATGCAGTCTCCGCGATTTCCTTGGCCCCGTTACCTCGCACGTCCAGATGTTCAAACCGTTTTGCTGCTTGCGGTGGAGTTGCAGCTTCTCGAAGCGTTTCTGCACCCATTGCCAGTCGGCTAACTGGTCCTGCTTGGCAAGGGCGGCGGTCTCGGGATGTTCCTGAGCGTAGCGCTGGAATACCCCGGGACTGACCAGATAGACGGAATCAGTGACCGTATGCACGAGCGCCTTGGCGTCATTGATGATGAGCTTGCGCTCTTCGATGCGTCGGCGCAGCCAGGCGACGAAGTGCTCGCCTGAAGACATTCCCTCCAATGCCGGAGTCGCTGGTGACTCCAGAGCCAACGAGTCGGCTGGTGCCCTTGAGTCACTGGATTCAAGAGACGGCTCTTCCATGATTGGCGGAAGCAGTTCGGTGGTTGACGATAGGTCGGCCGGCGCCATGCCGGAAGTGCCCAGCAGATCCAGAAGTGCTTCGACGCCATCGCCGGCCGACTGCGCCGGCAAAGGCACGGCCGCGGCCGAATCCGACGCGGCTGGCGAGGGCACCAAAATGGTTGGCTCCCCGTCTTCCTGCACTACCGCTACCGTGCCGGCGAACGGTGCCGGCCGCTCACTGCCTTCCCAGATCAGGGAGGGGGCGAGGCGCAGGAGCGTGAAGGTATGGGACCAGCCAGCGTCGCTGGTGATGGTGGCCTTCCAGATGGCCTTGCCCTCAGGTGTCGGTTGCGCAATGCCATGGTCCTGCAGCACGTTGAAGACGGCGGTATTGCTGGATGGGATGCCGTCGATGCCCTGGGCCAGCAGATGAGCGCGCAGTTTGTCCGAGACGGTTTTGCTGACCAGCCACAGTGCATCCTGGGTCAACCATCCGTCTGAGGCTTGCGGCTGGTTCAGCTTGAACTCCTCCCGAAGCAGGTAGCGCAGGCCGTCCAGCAGCTTGCGTTGCAGCGCGTGCCGGGGTGCTGCCAGAGCCTTGCTTGGATCGCCGCCGAGTTCTTGGGCCACCGATGCCTGGTCGGCTTGCACGACCAGTTCGCCGAGCGTGCCGGCGTGTTCATATTGGCCCGCCAGCACGTAAAGCAGCGCGGCCCAGAGGTCGGGATAGCCGCTGAGCCAATCGAAGATGGCTGCATCGAGCAGGCGCGCATACAGGAGGCCGGTCGCGGCGCCGTGCAGCCTGTATTCACGGTCCTTGCGGTAGCGGAAGCGGTACGGCCGCTGCAGCGGGCCGTGCCAGGGGTGCCAGACGGTGCCGTCGGCGTACTCGACGTGCAGGTCCACGGCGATCTTGCCGATGTCGTGCAACAGCGCCGCGTAGGCCGTGCCGGCGGTCCAGGCCTCGGCCTGGGCGGCTTGCGCCTCCGGCGTGGCGCCGGCGGGCAGCAAGTGCGACTGCCGCAGCTTGAGCGCATAGGCCACGATCTCCAGGCCGTGGTCCAGCATGCCCCCCGGGTAGGCATGGTGGTGGCTTTCCGAAGCCGGGAACTGTTGGACCAGCTCTGCGTAGCGTTCCAGCGGCGCGAGGTAGAGCGTGGCGAACTGTCGGCGCGACAGCGAGGTGCGCTGCCAGATGTGTTCCAGCAGCTTCTGCCGGCGCGGCGTCGCCAGCAGCGATGCGGCCGGCTCCGGCCGCACCAGCCCTTTGCCGGGCTCGGCGGGAGATGTGGGCGTCGGCGGCGCGCCGGCAGTGGGCGGCACCCGTTTGCGTTTGAACAGCGAGAGCATGGCGAACCCCGGATGTCGGGCTGCTCGGGGGAGCCTTTTTGCCTTTTCGGGTAGGGCCTTTCCCCTTGGCCCCATTCCCTTGCCCCCTTCCCAGCCCTTTGGTTTTTATGGAAGCTTTTGGGTATAGGGCAGCGACACCAGTCCAGCCACAACCAATGAGGATTTGGCCCAGGTCGGATTGTGGCGGAAGGGGTGTGCTGTACTGAACCTGCGAGGTACTGACGGCCGATTGCAAACGGGGAGCTACTCCGACGGACATCACCTCGACCGGCGAGGGCGCCACTCCGAGCTGACACCCATTAAATCGACACACGCAGGCGTTTGGCTCGCTCCTTAAAAGCGCGCTCGCCACCTTCGAGGATGTCGCAGACATGCTGTCGTATGCGGGGATTCTCAAGGCTGCCACAGTCGTAGGTGATGACTGGCAATTGGCCGGGTCGATGGGGCCCACACTGTGCAACGATGACTTGATCCGCGTCGGTGTTGACTACCAGGTTAGCGTTGTGCGTGACAATGATGATCTGCCGCCGCTTCTTGGCATCGCGGAAACGATGCACCAGCTCCTGAAAGATCGACTGCGGGTCCAGGTTCTCTTCGGGTTGATCGATGATCAGGGGCCGGTCGTCCTCCGCGTCGATGGCCAGGTAGAGCAACAGCAACACGATGCCGCGCGTGCCCGGCGATAGTTGCTCGATGTCCACTCCGTCATACTGAAGACCGTAGCTGACGGAGATGTGCTCTGTGCTGTAAAGCCAGTCTGAGATGCTGCGTGCCCATCCGCGGAATTCAACGTTCTCGGGCATGTGAGTTCGCAGCGCCCCCTCATTGGCCTTGACGAAATCAAACAGGGCCGCGGCAGCCTGGGCTGCATCACCTGTGCCCCATGCCGCCAACAGCCCAGCGCGCGCGGCGCGCAACAGCTCACCGCGCCCCTTGAAGGGGCCGCTGGTGCGCAGGTCTAAAAGGCTCTCCCCCATCTCGGCCCACTTCCTGACATCGACGTTGCGGCGCACCGAGAACGACAGTTTCGACAGTGAGCCAGCGGCTGCGTCGATGCGTGCTTTTATGGGGGCGTACAAGTCCGCCAGCGCCTTCTCTTCCTCGACAATGGCCTCGAAGATGGCTGCGTAGGCAGTGCGACGAGATTCGACGAGTGCCCGGATGCGCTCATCGGCTCCCTGAATGCGCTCAATCTGTTGAATTACCTTGGCCAACGCAGTTTCCGCCTTGGTGATCTTGTCGGAGAGCGTGGTGAAGCGCTTCGCATTCTGCTGATCGACGCCCACCAGCGCACGCAGCCGTGCGAGTTCCCGCTCCAGCAAGGAGAGGGTCTGGTCGGCGAGGTTCATGTCCGCAGGGATCAAGGGGATGGTTGGGTCGGCGTTCGCTTCCACCGGCGGATCGGCCTTCGAAGGGCCTTGAAGCGAGGCGACCGCTTGGCCGGCTTGCTTGATGCGTTCCGCGAGCAATGTGTCGACGGCTCCGACGTAGTCCACCTTGAAGGCATCCCAGTCCGTGGCGCTCAGGCCGGCCGCTTCGCGCACCTCTTGGAGTTCCGCCAGCAGGGCTGGAGCCTGCCGGATACGAAAGTCGTTCACGTCGTTCTGCAGATGCACGAGCGCTTGCTGCCTGCGCTTGGCCTGATCGACGAGCAGACGCTTGGCATCGACGGCAATCGAGACCTGCTCATGGCGCTTGGCGCGCTCTTCGTTGCCCTTGGCAATAAGAGACTTGCGATCGGACTTGTCCTTCTCGATCGCGCGCTTTCTATCATCGCGATCCTTCTCAAGTGCCTTGAGCCCGTCCTTCTTGACACGTTCCTCGGTGAGATCTGCCGAGACTTTGGTCAGCGTGTGCTGTTGACGCGCCCGCTTCAGGCGCGAGTCTTCCAAACGTGCATCCAACAACTCCTTGAAGGAGTCCGCGCCCTGCCGATCACCGAGCGCGTGCGCATTGAAGATCACGCGCTCGATTTCGGCGACCAACGCATCGTTCAGACCCTCCGCAGAGCAGAGTTGATCGACGAACTGCTGCGACAGGTATTGGACGTAGGGGCTGGCCAAGAACTCCTCCATGTCGGTCTGGGTGAGTCCGTTGCCGGTCTTCTCGCCGGACGCCCATTGAAGCTCGGCCTGGCTGTCACTGAGGTGCTGCTTCGCACGAAGGATGAAAGAGCGTTCGTTCAGATGTGGGGAGAGCGCCAAGCCCCCCGCCGCGATGAGGTCAACCAGCGCCGTCTTGCCTGAGCCCCGAGCCCCGATCACCGCCACCAGCCCCGAATTCAGCTCTACCGCGCTGTTTGATATCCAAGGTGCGTTCGTGACGTTCAATGAATTGATCGTGTGGCTGTCCAGGGCACCTCTCGGTGGTTCCACGCCGATGAAGACACGCTCCTCTGGTTCGATGCAAGCTTGGCGCAAGGAGTCGAACGTCAGATCACCTTTGATCCAGCACAGGCGCTCTCCGTCTGGCTGACCAGCTTTCGCAGCCGAGTGCGCATCCGATCCGTGCAGGCAGGGCTTGCATCCGTTGTACTGGCTTTCAAGCTCCTCAACCGATGCGGCCTCCTTGCCCAGCCAAAAACGGATCTGCTTGGGATTGGCACTGAACACAATGTGGGCCAGCCCTTCGACGTTCTTTCGTTGAGCGGCGAACGAAGCCGTGGCGTCCCGCAACCCCGAGGTGCCATCCTTCTCGCCGCCAGCCACAGCGATAAGTGTGTTCTTCTTGACCCATTCGTTCTTCGACCAGACCTGCTTGAGTTGGTCGAAGTTCACCTTGAACTGGTTGGCGCCTTCGGATCGGGCCGCATCGTCGTCGATCAATCCTGGCTTGTGGGCGCGGCCCAGGCGGATCAGGTCGGCGTCTAGGCACCGGTAGGATTCGCCGAGGTAAGGAAACTCGAATTCCAGCAGGAAGCGCTTGATGCGCTCAACGTGATCGTTGTCGTGCGGCGAAAAGAGCAGATGGATGTTGATGGCTGAAGCCTTCGCGGTTTCGATGCCCAGACGCAGTTCAACGTTGGGGAAGATCAACCCCACGTTTCGCAACCGGCCTTCCCGCTGTGCGTTCACAACTTCCTCGTAGCGCTCGATCCCGAAGTAGTCAGTGATGCCGAGTGCACGTATGGACGGGCTCGAAGTCTCGACGGCGCCCAAGAATGATTCCCACGGGTCCGACCCGTTGTACTGGTCGTTCAACGCAGTGCCAGGTGTATGGATGTGCGGGTCCCAGCGATGCCACAGCGAGCCTCGCTTGCTTTGCGCGTCGAAAGGGTTGTTCACGGAGCCCCCTGTGGTTCTCAGAAGCAGGCTGGATGCCTCGCCTTTGTCTTCAGAGATGGTTCTTGTTGACTAGAATAATGGGCATATTATGCCTTAACACCTATTTTGCTGACGAGCAACGAGCGCCGGCGCTTGCAGTACATGGCACTATAGCCTAATATTACAGGCGATAAAACGGAATATGCCTACTTAAATGAGCAAATTCGAGACCCCGATGCAGGTTGCCGAGCAGGTAACCCAGCTCGGCCAGCGCATTCGGATCGCGCGCATCCGTCGCGGCTGGTCCGTGGCTGATCTGGCAAACAAGGCCGGCATCAACCGCAACACGCTGACCGCGCTGGAGTTGGGCAAGCCCGGCACGGCGGTCGGGGTGTGCTTCACCGTGCTGTGGGCCTTGGGGTTGGACCGGACGCTGGACGGCGTCGCCGATCCCGATGCCGATCTGCATGGCAAGGCGCTCGAGGCCGCGCGACGCCCCGCCCGTGCAGGCAAGCCACGCAAGGCGAGCGACGACTATGACTTCTGAACGCGAGGCCTACATCTACATCCAGCTTCCCGGCACCATGGAGACGGTGCCGGCGGCGTTGCTGCGCGTGCAAACCTTGCCGGATGGCACGCAGATCGGCCGATTCCGCTACGGCGATCGCTATCTTGCGCGGTCCGAGGCGGTGGCGCTCGATCCGTTCCGACTGCCCTTGGCCAAAGAGGTGTTCGAGTTCACGCAGCTCAAGGGCATCCCGGGTGCGGTACGCGACGCCGCGCCCGATGCCTGGGGCCGGCGCGTGATCGAATACAAGCTGGAGCGAAGCCCGGCAGATCTCCAGGAAATCGATTACCTGCTCCATGGCCCCCAGGACGGGGCCGGGTACCTGAGCTTCGGCCTGAAGGCGGCGCCGCCCGCGCCCAAGCGCACCTACAACCGAACGCATCAACTGGACGAACTGATTGCCGCGTCGCAGGCCATCGAGGCAGGCAAGCACGTGGCCGCACATTTGCTCGAACAACTCGATCCCGGCACCAGCATGGGTGGTGCGCGCCCCAAAGCGACGATCGAAGACGGCAACCGCTTGTGGCTTGGCAAGTTTCCCGCCAAGGACGACCGCTTCAACCTGCAGCGGGTCGAGTTCGCAACACTCGATCTGGCCAGGCGCTGCGGCCTGAACGTGACTCAGGCTCGGCTTCAATCAGTAGCCCAAAGCGATGTGCTGATGCTGCAGCGCTTCGACCGGGAGCACACAGAGGGCGGCTATCTGCGCTTCGGCTTGGTCAGCGGCCTGACCGTGCTCGACTGCGGTGACAGCCATCTGGACCGGGATCGCTGGTCCTATCCTCTACTGGCGGACAACCTGCGCCGGTGGTCCGATAAGCCCGAAGCCGATTGCGCCGAACTGTTCCGCAGGATGGTCTTCAATGCGGCGGTGACCAATAACGACGATCACCCGCGTAACCATGCCTTGCTGCGCCGACAGAAGGGCTGGCGGCTTTCGCCCGCCTATGACCTGGTGCCCGCGCCCGTGGTCAGCCTTGAACGACGCGATCTCGCATTGACCGTGGGCAGCTACGGCCGCACGGCCAGCATCTACAACCTGCTGTCGCAGGCGGGGCGGTTCGGCCTGTCTGGAGAAGGGGCGCGTCAGGCGATCGACGACATGGTGACGGTCATCCGGCAGTGGCGAGATAGCTTCTTCGCCTGCGGCGTGTCTGCGAAGGACATCGAGTACATTGCACCCGCCATCTTGCCGGAGTGCTTCTTTTTTGAAAGGCGACCTGATGCCTGAGACTGCTGAGTGTGGGTGCCGGCATCCTTCTGGCCTGGTCACCAGGGGTGTCATTTGGGCCATGAGAGCCAATCTTGCGGCATTCCTGCCACCGGGGGAGGAAGACGACGCATGACGATGCATCGATTCCACGCTATCTGCTTCTTTCGGTGGGCGCGTCTCTTTCAACATTTGCTGAAAACTCCCTGGCCAGTGAAAATCTCCACGAGTTTTCACCGTGCTTGGTTGTTTCAACAGATACCGAGACGCCGCGATGCGTGAAAGGTGGACGTTGTAAGGTAAGGAACGGGTATCAAAAGAAACACAGGATAACCATGAGGTAGCCGAAATGAAGACCGCCGCACAGATCACCTTCGCAGAACGTCTTGGCCGGATGCTGGGCCGAGCGTGGCGAGGCTGCGCGCATCTGGATCGGCGAGCACAGGGCTGGCTGCTTGTGCGGGGATGGGCGCCGGGCGCTGCCAAGGTGACGCTGCTGGTGGCCAAGCTCGTTGCATTCGGTCTGTTGCTTTATGCCGCGTTCTGGCTCGCGCTACTGGTTGCGTTTGCAGTGGCTGCGGCTTGGGTGGCACGAAACTCTGGACACGAAGAAACATCGGAAGAATGGGCGATCGGAGACCAAGCCGAATACAAGAGTAATCCGGGATACGACCCGATCCTTTACAACGACGCCCCTGACTCTCGGTATGACAATGACTGACGGTGGGCAAATAGTAAGACAGGCACTCACCTAAGCTTGTTCGACACGACCCCTGGCCCCTTTCCTCCTGCCTGACCCGCAGGCCGCGTGGCATCTGACAGACTTTGGAGCAGGCCGCCAGCACGCACTCCCACCCAGGACAGAGCCGCCACCCAAAATGTCGGCAACGCGATGAACATCGTCGCCATCACGAAGTTCAACAGCATGTCTCCGAAAGCGTTGTTCAGGCCGATCAACGGGTCGAAGTTGGTGTGCGGCCGATTCGCACCGAAACCCCAGCCGTAGAGAGCATCGAGGATCGTGCTGTCCAGCCAGCGCGCGAGCTGGAACCAGAAATCCACGAAGAACAGCGCGAACTCCACGCAGCTCACCGCGACCAGGGCTTTCAGCTCGTAGGTACCGAAGAGCAGCACCAGCGGGATGCAGATGACCAGTGCCATCTTGAGCAGCGACAGCACCATGGGCAACGCCTGGCGAACCACATCCATCGCCGGGAAGAAGCCCAGCGAGCCGACGGTAATCCCAAGGTCGCCGGCACCGCGGGTCACGATGTTGGGAAGCGTCTTCTCGATCTGACCGCCATAGTCGGTATAGACGGCGCCCTGGTTCATCTTCTGCTGGCTCGGCGACACGACCGCGCGGATCACCGAGTCATTCACCTCGTTCTGCGACAGGAACCCTGCCCAATGGCCGATACGGGAAAGCAGATCCGGATCGACCTGGGCCAGCAGGCGCGCGCGCAGCCCGCTGCCGCCATCCGACCACCATTGCTGGCAGGTCGGATAGCCCCCGCCGCTGTCCACTTGGGCCAGGCCCGCGTCTCGTGTTGCGTCGTAAGGCCAGGCCGTGCGTGGCGTGCTCGAATGGTAGGTGTCGTAGAAGCCGGACGTGCTCTGGAAGTAGCTCGAACCGATCCAGGTCACGTCGTTCATCTGATCGTCGGAGAGCGTCGGCCGGTTCATGAACAGCTTGGCGCGCGACGGCCCGTAGCAGTCGTGGACAAAGTCGGCGACTTCCTGAGCCAACACCGGATCGCTGATGCGCGTGGCATCGACGTCCATGCGCATCTGACGCAGATCGGTCCCGCAGGGAATTGCCGCGACCGCAGCGCCGGTGATGGCCTTCGAGATGGCGTGCATGAAGAACCACCACACCGGCACCAGCGCGCTCTGGTTGTTGAGCGTGGTGTAGGCGTTGGACCAGCCCGTGTCCGCCGGCTGCGGCACGTTGACCTGGCACTGCGCCGAACGGGTTGTGTCGAACCTGATCGTGCTGAGGTCGACGGGAATGAAGGGAATGCCGGCGAACATGATGACCAGGATTGCCACCCATACCCGGTTCTCGATGCGCATCGAGGACAGCACGCCCTTGTTGCCCTCGTCCGCACCTTCGGCCCGCGCCCGTAGCCACTCATGGATCACGATGGCAACGAACGGCAGCGCGAACACGCCGCTGGCCACCAGGATGTTCCAGATGCCGTTGTTGATCACCCAGCCCACCAGGGTCAGGTAATACTCGAGGTAGTCCGTGGTGTAGAGCGTCATTTCATTCTCCCCGCCTCAGCTTGCGCGCAGTAGTTGGCTGGCTTCGAGCAGCACGATGGTGACCACGGCCGCGATCTCGACGCGCAGCAGGCGCTGGTGCGCCTCCGACTCGGGCTCGCGCTCGCGCAGGCGCCCGCGCATCCACCACCAGCCATAGGCCGTCACCGTGTAGACAAGCAGCCGCCAGACCAGGAAGTGCGCCGAATGCGCGCGCAGCCAGCGCTCCCAGTCATCGATACTGCCGACGATGCCGATACCGACGATATTCACGGCCACGGCAATGCAAGCGACCAGCAGCGCCCACAGCAACGCCATGCCGACGCGGCGGTTGAACAGCCACGCCGGCCGCAGCCAGCTCCTGATGCTCATGGCGTGCCCCGCGGCTTCTGCACTTCCTTGAGCCGGTCACGGGTCGTGTCACCCTCGAAGATGCCGCGCGATCCGCCAGCCCTGGTGCTGTGCCGTTGAATGATCGCCATCGCGGAATTCCCGGCCAGAGCGCGCCGCAGTTCGAGCTCGGTCTTGAGGTTGTTGATCTCCTGCTCCAGCGTGCCGTTCTCCTGATCGACCGCCTTCACGGCCAGCTCGTTGGCCGCGACATTCGGCTCCTTCTTCCCGGTCAACAGCGTGCGCTGCAACAGCAGGGCCTTTTCCAGCACGCTGGAGAGTGCAGCCTCCGAGGCCAGGCGCTTGCCCAGCAGATCCTGGTCGGGCTCGTCCCGCAGGGCCTCGATCACACCACGGGTGATCGGCAGCGAATTGCTACTAGCCGCCTCCAGGTTCGTCACCGTCGTTGGCTTCGCACGAGTCACCAGATCCTGCAGCGCCTGCAGCTTGGTCTCGTACTCCTCCTGGATCACCGGCGTCAGCCCCACGCCGGGCGTGGTCTGCGTCTTCGTGCAGCTCTCGCAGGTGCGCTGCTCGCGCTCGCCCAGCACGCGGGTTGCAAAGGCCGCGGCGGCATCGGGCGAGCTCCAGGTCTGGCAGGTCAGCCGGTTGCCGCAGGAAGCGCGCGGGATCGACGAGGTGTCCGTGACGCTGCGGCCGTTGAGCAGGTTGTAGCCTGCGCGAGTCACGTCGCCCACCACCTTGATCGAGCCCTGCCCCGAGCCGCCCGCGTTGCCACCGCCGACCCAGGGCACGCCGTTGTTGCCCCTGTTCGACTCGGCCTGCTCAATGGCCGACACGGCATCGTTGCCGCTGACCGCATCCCGCAGCGCCATGCCCTCGGCGAGCTGGTCCCAGCCGGCCTGACCGCCGGCCATGTCCGCCATCCGGTTGGCGATGGCCCGGCAAGTCATCTTCGAGCGGTCGAAATCCAGACGGGCCTGCAGGACGCCGTTGGTGAGCAGGTTGTAGAGGCCCGGATCGGCGCGCTGGATGATCAACGCCGGCAGCGATGCCACGGCACTGGTGGCGTTCTGGATCACGGTGCTCATGATCGACTGGAACCCGTTGGTGATGCCGTTGAGCTGGTTCTGCAGCGTGGTCGTGATGCTCATGTTTCCGCAGATCAGGTTGCTGTTCCAGCCGATCCCGACGCCGATGCTTTGCATGTTCCCGGCGCCGCTCATGGACACGGCACGACCGCCGCCGATGCTGTAGAGCACATCGTCGCCGATGACGCTGCCATTCACGCTCGTGCCGCTCGGGTCGATGCGGGTCTGCGCCCAGGCGACGCCGATCGCTGCCGTGAAGGCGCAGGCGAGTGCGATGGCCAGCCTGTAGGGTTTGGCGCGTTGAATGAAACGGGAAATGGACGCTTTCATCGGATCACCTCACATGAAATCGACGCTGCCGAGAAACACCTGTCCGCGCCGCCGGCAGCAGGCATAGGGCCGCCACAGCGCCCAGGCGTAGTCACCCTGTTGGGCCTGCACCCGCGTATTGCTGTGCGGGAAGACCGCGCAGGTGGTCGAGAGCGTCGGCGTCAGCTCCTGCCACTTGCCGGTCGAGGCATCGGTCTCCACAAGGGCGCCGGCGGGCCAGTAGCCATCGCGCGCAGTGGCGAGCAGCGGCTGATAGACGTGCGGCTGGGCGCGGCGGGTGACGATATCGCCCGCGCGTTGCGCGACCACGGCGCCGCTCTTGTAGTCGTCAGTCTGGTGCAGGAAGCCGCCGCGCGGATAGACGTTGCCCCACAGGTTCAGCGTCGTGCGGCCGCCGATCTCGCGCATGCCGGGGATCAACGCTTCCGGGTACACCATCTCGGGGACGTTGTAGCGCCAGGCCAGCGTGTCGAGCGTGCTCAACAGGTACGGCAAGAAGGCCGTACCCGCGCCCTGGCAGGTGTAGCCGGATGCGCTGGCAAACTGGCTGAACACCGCGCCGGCGGGATGCCCGATCACGTCGGCGTTCTTGAACTTGGCGAGGTTGTTCTCGTTGTCGTGGTTGGTGGTGCCATCGCCGCCGGCCCGGGCCGTGGGATTGGGCACGCTCATCGGACGCACTTCGATCCACGGGTTTTCGCCGGTGTTCGAGTAGCTCGACACCACTGCATCCGGCACGTAATGCCGCACTTTGACCGAGGTGCGCACCGAGCAGCCGAATGGCGTGCAGAACAGCCAGTAGCAGATGCCGACGACGCGGTACTCCAGGCAATCCGGCGACAGTGCTGAGGTCACGATGGTGGCCGTGTCCAGGGCGAAAGACGAGGCTGCGCCGGCCAACAGCAGCGAGGCGCCCGCCACGCGCAGGCGGCGCGACGGAGGCGACAACGGGCGGATCATGGCTGGGTCCTCCGATAGGTTTCGATGCGCGCCGCAGCGCGGGCGACATCCGACTCGCCATAGACCACGTAGCGCCGGTCGACGACCACGGCGGGCACCTTGGCGATGCCGAGGCCCCAGGCCTCCGCGACATCCTGGTAGGCGCGCCCGATACGGCGCTGCAGCTCTTGCCCGCCCTCGCGCAGGCGCTGCTGCACGATGGCGGAGGCGCGGGCGGGATCGGCAGGCAGGCCTGCGGCCAACTCGGTCTCGATGCGCGCCGGCAGGTCCAGCTCGACGACGCGGGTACCGGCCGCTACCCGCACGGGGTGGCCGCTGTCGGTGATCACGAGCACTTCGGCCGCCGTCGTCGCCGTACTGAATGCGGACGACACGATGATCCACGACGCGACGGCCGTGCCGATGGCTCGCAAGCGCTGAGAGATGAAGGAATGGGGAGCCGTCATGGCCGGGCGTCCTGGGAATCGATCGAAGCCCCAATCGAACGCCAACTCCGCTCCGTTCGCGACAAAGAAAGCGCACCGCAACCATTCCGCTTTGGGGCAGCCACGAGAGGAAGCGGGAGCCGAGGCTCCCGCGGGGACCCGCGCGGGGTTGAATGAAACAGCGTGGAGAGGCGGGATGCTGGCTGCAGCTACAGCAGACCGGCTTCGGCAAAGGAATACGGCACGCCCTCACCGACGATGAAGTGATCCACCACCCGGACATCGACCATGGCCAAGGCGGCTTTGAGCCGTTCCGTGAGCGCGCGATCGGCGGCCGAGGGCTCGGTCATCCCCGATGGATGCTGGTGCGCCAGGATCAATGCCGAGGCGTTGAGGGCCAAGGCGCGCTGGACGACCACCCGCGGGTACACCGAGGTCTGATCGACCGAGCCCTTGAACAGCGGCTCGTAGGCCAGCACGCGGTTCTGGCTGTCCATAAAGACAACCGCGAAGACTTCGTTGGGCTCGGCGACGAGCTTCAGACGCAGGTAGTCGCGCACGGCGGCGGGACTGGAGAGGCAAGGCCCGGCCTTGAAGATGCGGTGCTCCAGCAAGGTGATGGCCTGCTGGATGATCCAGTCCTCGTGCTGCGCGGCGATCAGGGCCAGTGACTCCGGGCGGGAGTCGGTAATGGTATAAGACATGGCGAACCTCCAAAGGATGAAGTGGGAGGACGCCCGCCCCGGGAGGGCGAACCCTCCAGGGACGATGGGAATGGGAATAAGGGAACAGCGGCATCCACCACCGCTCGCGCAGTGGCTGTTCGCGTCGAGGGATGCGAAGCGAACGGGGTCGATCAGCGCGGCCAAGCCGCGTCGTAGCCTTGAAGATCGTGGCTACCTGGGCATGTCGCCGATGGGCTCGGCAGGCATTTCCTTTGTTGACGGGGCATCGGGGCCCCCTGCGGCCAGCAAGTCGATGGCCGACAGCAAGGCGTCACCGTCGACGGGCCCGCGTAGCAGCAGCGTCTTGCCGGACTGGCGGTCCTGCAGGCGCAGCGTGGGCGTGGCGGCGATGTGCTGCCGGGCGGCTTCAGCCGCCTGCGCGCGGATCACCACATCGGGCCGTTCGGAGTTGAGGCACTGCTGCGCGTCGGGCGTGAGGTCGGGATAGCGCAGGCCCTCGGGCAGGCCCTGCCCATCGCCGCGCGTATGGGCATAGACCCACTCCACGGCCTGCCAGAACGCGGCGTGACCGCCGGTCTGGCCGACGCACTCGACCAGGCGCGCGTCGGCGGACGCTGCGGGCTCGTGCATCGACAGCGGCAGGTGATGCCATTGCCAGGCAACCTCGGGATGCTGGTCGATCCAGCGCTTGAGCACGGCGAAGTACGCGCGGCAGAACGGGCATTCGAGGTCGGCGTACTCGACCACCGTGAAACGCGCATCCGCCCGGCCGTAGCGCCAAGGCGGACCTGCCGGCGCCGGTGAATCAGGCTCGACATGTGCCGCAGTGGTGACGGGCAACTCCCCGCGAGAGGGACGCGCGTCGGGTCTTGCGGCATACAGGTGCAGGAAAGCCCACACAGCCGCAGAGAGCAGCATCGCGGCCGCCAGCAGTCCAGCGAGGAAGAGGCGGGAACGGACAAAACGAGGCAGCGGCATCGTTCCCTCCTTCACGCCAACGCATCGAGCGCAAGCGACTCGATGCCGCGGGCGCGGTCGATCTTTTCGGCCACCTTGAATGCGGCATCCAGCTCACCGATGCCGTACTGCTGCATCAACTGGAAGCGCTCGGCCTTCTCCTCCGGTTCGGTCTGGGCCAGCGCCAGGTAGAGGCTGGGTGGCACGGCGCGGAACAGCACTTCCATCGACTTCGAGAGGATCACGCCTTCGGTGAACTTGCCAGCCTCCTTGCGGGCGGACAGCATCAGCGCCTTCTGTGCCGGATTCAACTCGCGAAAGCGCGCGATCTTCTCCACCTCGTCGGGTGGCATGGAGAGGCAGATCCACCACTCGATCATGTTGAGCATCGGCTCAGCCGCCTTGGGCAGGTCGTCGATGTTCTGCGTCGCCAGCCAGTACCAGGCGCCGAGCTTGCGCCACATCTTGGTGATCTTGACCACGTAGGGCGCGAGCAGCGGGTTCTTGGTGATGATGTGGCCCTCATCGGTGACGTTGATGATCGGCCGGCCGAGGAACTGGTCGCGCTCGGCGATGTTGTTCACCGTGTTGATGAGGCTGATGTAGGCGATCGAGAGCTGGGCGTTGTAGCCTTCGCGCGCGAAGGTGGCGAGGTCAACGATGGTGATGTCGGCCTCGGGCCAGGGCGTGCCGGGACGGTCGAACATCTCGCCGTCGACGCCCTGGCAGAACATGTCCATCGCATCGGCCATCTCCAGCAGCCGGGCGCGCCGCGTTTCCGGCAGCGTGGTGTCGCGGGCACGCTCGCGCAGCGCATCGCGCACGTCGCGCGTGAGCACGGTGCGCTTCTCGGCCACGCAACGCTGCGCCGCATCGAGGATGCACTGACGAATCAGGCTGCGATCGGCGCGCGTCATGCGGGCCTCTTCCTTGTCCTCGCCGCCGGTGATCATCAGCCGCGCGGTGATCTCCAGCTCACCCAGCACGTCGCGCTGCTCGTCCGCATCGGCGACCTGCGCCGCCGCGTCGCGTTCTTCGTCCAGGTCGTCGGCGTCCAGCGTCTGCACCTCGCTGGGCGTGTCCACCAGCCGGTGGGCGTCGGCGAAGGGCGCGAGGCTCACCCCCGCACCGGGCGCGAGCTTGACACGATGTACCGTCAGCCCCAGGCGCGCGGCGAAGTCGCCGAACAGGCCGAAGCTGTTGCCCGCCTCGACGATGAACAGGCGCGGCCGGTAGATCGCCGTCACCTGGTTCAGAATGTTGTTGAGCGTGGCGCTCTTGCCCGAGCCCGTGGGGCCGAACAGGAACAGATGCGCGTTCATCTGCCGGTCGAGCCGGTTCAAGGGATCGAAGGTGATCGGACCACCGCCGCGGTTGAAGAAGGTGATGCCCGGATGCCCCGTCCCCTGGCTGCGGCCCCACACCGGCGCGAGGTTCGCGGCGTGCTGCGCGAACATCAGCTGGGTGTACCACTGGCGCTTGTCCAGGGCCGGGTCGAACACGCAGGGCAGCCAGCGCAGATAGCTGTTGAGCGGCGCCACCTCGTCTTCCTCGCGCACCGGCTGCAGGCCGGCGTTGAGCATGACGTTGACCAGTTGCAGCCCGCGTGCGTCGAGCTGGGCCAGATCGCGGCCCCTCAGGTAGAAGGCCAGCGCGCCGCGATAGAGCTTGTGCGCACTGCCGATCAGGCCGCGCGCCTGCTGCACGTCCTGCCGGGTCTGCTCGGAAGCCAGGGTCTCGCCGACGGATTTCTTGCTCAGGTGGTTCAGGTGCGCTTCGAGCACGTCCTGCGGCGTGGCGACCAGCGTCAGGCACATCACCGTGTCTTCCGGCATCTGGTCGAACAGCGCGTTGACCGCATCGCCGCCCTTGCGCGTCTCGCCGGTGATGTGGCCCGTCGCGGGCGGCATGCGCAAACGGTCCATGACGATGACCCGATGCGGCAGGCCGTCGAACAGCCAGGTGCCGTTATCCACGTCCGAGCGCGGCTGGCCGAAGAACAGCCGCTGCGCGAAGTCCTCGCTGGCGAGTTCGATCTCGCCTTCCTCCGCCTCCTCGGGATAGCGGGTCAGTGCGTAGAAGCGGTCCCGGTCCTCGGCGGTCGGACCCAGCAGCGTAGGGTGCGGATTGAACCAGCGCAGCAGCCAGTCGTGGATGTCGGCGGCGGCCAGACGGCGGGCTTTCACGCCCGCGTTCGCGAGTCCGCCGACGAGTCGGTCGCAGATCGTCGCCAGCGCCTGCTCGGGCGACTGGCCGCGGCGGGCCGACGCGGTGGTGGGCGTGCGCCGATAGACCACCATGCGCACTCGCCGCACCTGGCCGCGCCACGGCAGGCGCGTCACCGTTGTGTCCTCGAACAGGCCACCCGGTTTGGCGATGGCGCGCAGATGGTGCGCGAAGAAGCGCAGGTAGAACGCGCTGAAGGCGCTGCCCTGAGCACGCGGCCGCACGTAGCTCGCCAGCGTGCGCAGGTAGCTGTCCCAGTTCGATTCGTCCTGGGCGTAGAGCTGGACCACCCAGGGGTTGTCGTCGAGCTCGTCGAACGAGTCCTGCAGTGCGTTCTCCAGCGCATCGCGCGCCTGCCACAGCCAGGCCATCTCGCGCCCTTCGGTGCCGACCGGCGCCAGCTCGAAGAAGGCGGCGACCGACTGTCCGTCCTCCAGCAGCATGCTCTTGGAGCCCGGCAGGTACTCCACCCAGGGCAGCATGTCGGCGAACGATGGCGCGACGCCGTAGAGTGCCTCGTGGTCGGCATGGGTCGCGGGCCGACGCCGGCTCGCGTCGAACCCGCTGCCAGGTTCCGGGATACCTGCGTCGCTGAGCGCGGTCACATGCCGCTCCCAGGCATCGTCGGCTGCATCGGCCATGTTGGCTGACGGGATCGTAGGAGTGCTGGACGGTGCTGCCTTGCGCACCCATGGCATGGACCAGGCCATCAGTAGTCCTCCACGCGCTCGCCCGGCATCGCGTACTGAACACGCTGGTACAGCGGAAACACCGTGCTGTAGCCGGGCACGGGCACCGGGTCGGTGCCGGCCAGGTGCGGGAACACATACATCACCAGGTCGGGATTCGGCAGGCGCCGGAACTGTCGATAGATTTCGGTGCTCGCTGTGCGCGTGTAGGCGGCGTTGGCGGCCGGCGTTGCCTGCACATCGGCGTCGGTCAGCGGACGGCGTAGGCCTTGGCGCGCATCGAGCAGTTGCCGCGCCGTCTGCCCGCCGGCAGCGCCGCTCCCGCCGGTCTCCTGCTGCCAGACGTCAAGCATGGTGCTGTCGCCGTGCGGCAGCAGTTGGTCCTTGCTGGTGGCGCAGCCGCCCAGCACCATGACCGCGAGCATGATTGCGGCCGCCTCAGTCCAGATCCGACGCATGGGCGCCTCCGATGCGGTGATTGACCCGGCGCCCCTTGGCGTCGTAGTCGATGTTGAGCGGCTGTTCCAGGTGCACGGCGACCTTGGCGCCGGGCTGCACGTAGACCGCGGCGAACGCCTGCCCGTAGAGCTTGTTGACCCACTGCGACATTTCCTGCACACCGCCGGCCAGGATGCGGCCCATCGCCTCGTTGCCGCTGATGCCGACCGTGCCGAGCGAGCCGTTGCTGTTGGCGACCACGGCCACGCTGCCGTTGTTGGACTTGATGAGCGACGCCGCGCCGGCACCGGCCGCGGTGATCAGCGCCTGCGAGCCGAGGTACTGCTGGGCGTTGCTGCGCCGCTCCCCTGAGACGCAGGGGATGCCGTAGGGATCGCTGATCCAGCCCAGGCCGCCCTGTGTGGTGTTGTTGCCATTGGCTTGACCGCCGCTGCCCTGCGCGCGGTTGCCGTCCTCCGGCACGGTGCGGATCGTGCCGTCCTGGAACACGAAGGTGACGCTGCGAATCTGGCCGCGCACGCACGAGAGCGTCCAGTCGCCCGAGGCCGTGCCGCTAACGACGGCGCCGGCCACGTCGGGAATGTCGATGCCGTTGGCGGTCAGATTGTCCGGGCCGATCAGCACCTTGAACGGGTACGGGTCGTTCACCGTGCCGTCGATCGGCACGCGCCCGATCAGCGCGGTCATCGCGATCGAGCCCATCAGCGTCGAGTTCGACGGTACCGTGTAGACCGGCTTGGCGGACGGGCGCACCGCGTTGGCCGCCTGCATGCCGGTATCGGCCGCCGTATCGGCGGCGTTCGAGAGAGCTTTTTGCGCCGGGCCGAAGCTTGTCGGGAAGTTCAGCCCACCGGTCGTGCCGCTGTTCTTGGTCGGCTTCGCGTCGTCCGGCTCGACCCAGCGCGTGCCAACGCTGCTACCGGGGCGGGCGCCGCCGCTCTGACTACCGCCGAAGTTCTTGCCGTCGCCATCCTCCAGGCCCAGCCCGACTGGCAGATCGGCTTGGCTGCCTTTGCCGGAGAGGCTGTCGAGGCGACGCTGCAGGTCTTGCAGCAGGCCCTGGGTCTGCTGGCGGTCGTTGGCCAACTGCTCGCGGTCCTGCTGCAGGCGACCGCGCTCGCCATCCAGTGCAGTCTGGATGCGCTGGTCGATCGCACCCTCGCGGGTGCGCATGCGCTCGTTCTCGGCCTTCTGATTCTTGTTGTCGGTGAGCGCGGTCTGCAGCTCATTGCGCAACTGCTTGACCTGGGCGACCAGCGTGGCGACGGTATCGCGCGGCGTGTCGCCCTCGATGCCCAGGGCCTTCATTTCCTCGGGCGTGAGCTGGCTGGCGGTGCCGGCCGGTGCGGGCTTGGCGCCCCGCTCGCCGGAGAACAGCTTGATGCCGACGAAGACCAGCAGCAGCCCCATCGGGATCAAGAGCCACTTCAGGAGCGGGTTACTTTTCATCGCCGGCTTCCTCGGTCGTGCCGGCGGCCCCGGCAGGCGGCAGATTCACGGTGGCGTCGATGCGGCCGATCCTCGGTAGCAGCGACTCGGCCAGGCCATGTTTGCGGGTGACGAGGTAGATCACCGTCGTGTCGGACGACTGCCCGGCCGGCCCCAATGTCGGATGCTGGAACGTCGCCGCCACGAAATCGCCCTGCAGGGCGCGCGGGTCCAGGTCCAGCCAGCGTGCGGTGGTATTGGTGAGCCGCACGGCCGTCACCCACTGGTCTTCGAGCCGCCAGGCGGCCAGTGCCCGTGCCCGTATCGGCAGCGTGGGCAACAGGGTGTCCAGCGCCAGATTGCGCCGCAGGTTCACGCGGCCGATGCCGGCAACAGGTTCCACCGTCCGCAACGGCGCATACAGGTTCTGCGCTGCGTAACGGGTCAGTACCACGGCCACCGGGGTTTCGCGCTTGTGGGTAGGTGTGCGCGCCGACGCAGGTGTATCGCCCTGCGTGTCGTCATCGGTACTCGGAGGCGTGCCTGCCTGCTCGCCGTAGTGCGCAGGTGTCGCCTCGCTTTCGACAATGCGTACCGGTTCCAGCGCAGCCTGGCCCGCCTTCGCCGGCTCGGCGGCGATGTCGAGCAGGATCAGCGCCCCGGATTCCATGTCCTGCAGCTGTAGCCGCGTGGATGGGATGGGCTTGCTCGCGCGCAGGTAGATCGCGCCGCCTGCGCTTTGCACACGCAGGTTTTCGCCGACGCCTGCCGGCATGCCGATGCGCACGTTACGGTCGACGAAGACCACGCGCTCCTGGCCGACCACGAGAGGCACGGCCAGGGGCAGCCGCTCCCAGCGCAGAATCTCCATGGCCTGTACGGAAGGCACCAGCCCCAGGCCGAACAGCATGCCGGCCAGGGCCGACGGGATGAGTCGCTTCATGGGGTTGCTCCCGGCAAAGGCGCGGCTGGGCTGACGGGCGTGGCGGGCTTGCCGGCGGGCGCCGGAGCCGGTGGGGTCTCGATGCGCTGGGGCGCACTTGCATAGCAATCCAGCGCCAGGCCGAAGGGGTTGCGTTCGGGGTCGATGTCCATGCGCACGACCTTCAGTGCGTAGCGCACCAGCGCGCGCTTGACCTGCTCCGACCCCAGGTACTCGTCGGCGCTCACGTCCAGCGTGACGATCCAGTCGTTCGCGGACAGCAGCTGTACGCGCGATCCCGGGTCATCGCCGTAGCCCCGGCCCGGAATCTCGTAGATGCCGCGCACGCGCTGGCGCAGCTCGCCGTTGCCGCGCCGGAATTCGTAGTCCTGCTGCAGAAAGGCTCGACAGCTCGGCGTGAAATACGTGGACAGCGCGCGCAGATTGCGCGGGTAGTCCTCCTCGCCATTGGTTGGCCAGCGCTGGGCCTGCTGCCAGATGTAGAAGGTGAAGGCATAGACGCTCTCCGGCGGCACCTCCCACCACTTGCGGGTGCTGCCCGAGCGCAGGTCCGGCGGCACGTGGATGGTCAGGCTCTTGGGCGCGCTCCACCAGCCCGCACCAAGCAGCAGCGCGACCACGAGCAGTGCGGCGGCGCCCAGACGCAGCGTCTTCACGTGGGCTTGCAGGTGCATGACCTCATTGCGAAATCGGCTCACTGGATGGACCTCCTGTCGCCGCGTGCCGTCCGTCCGGAGGGCGGAACAGCCGCAGCTCGTGTGGCGTGGTGGCCGGGGCGCTGGCGCCGCGTGGTCCACCAGCCCGAACGGGTGATGAGCTGCCCACCGCCCACGTGGGCCGCCAGCGCGGGGTGGCGCAGCGCGAGCGTCCACTGGAGCTGGCGGTACAGCCAGGTGTCAGGCCGGCCGCGCTTGTACCGGCGCAGCAGTCCCCCGCCCACGAAGACGCCGATGCCGATGCCCACGACGATCAGCGTCGGGACCATGGCGATGCTGTGGGTGAGCCACGCCAACGGCACCCCGGCCAAGAAGCCGGCCGCGGCCGACAGGCCCGCGCAGACCCACAGCTCATCGGCAGTGAGCCCGCGCACGACCACCGGATGCCGGTTCAGGCGGTGCGGCAGAAATGTCACGAGCCCGTCACGCGGGATGTCCCGCGAACTGTCCATGGGACCAGCCATCGATTGCGGCCCTTACAGCACGCCGGTGGCCTTGGTCAGCAACCAGATGCCGACGACCAGCAGGATGGCGCCGACCGCCACGGTCAGGCCGAACTGGCCCCAGGTGGCGCGACCGGTGTGAATTTCCGCATAGCGCGTGTAGGCGTGGTAGCAGACGCCGATGAACATCGAAGCGACCACGAGCAGTGCGACCAGCAGCACGATGTCGTAGCCGTAGTTCTGCAGCGTTTGCATGATGCCGCTGCCCGTACCACGCGACGGATCTTCCATCGTGGGTAGGCCGGCCGCGTGCGAGGACAGCGGTGCGACTGCGCTCGCCATCGGCGCGAGTGCAGCAGTAATACGCTGCGGGGTGAACAGCGGGAAGCGGGAGGAAGCGCGATGCGCAAGGGAAGAAGCGTTCATGGCGGAATACCCTTTCGTGGTGGTCAGGACAGAAGGAAGAAGCTCAGCACCAGGTACATCGCGACAAAGCGCACGATGACACCGAGGAACTGGCGTTGGGACAGCCGCTGCTCGGCCCAGCCGACATAGGCGGTGCGCATCGCCCATACGCCCCACAGCAGCAGGATGGCGAAGACAAAGCCGAGCACGACGGTGGAAACGGTCGCGGGCGTGAAGCCGCCGTTGGCCTGGAACGCGGCGACCTGATCGGCGGAAGGCGTCATGGCGACGGCGCCTCCTTATCGTCTGCGATGCGGCTGCGGGTGTAGTCGCCCGAGAGGGGCACGGGATCGCGCGGTTGGGCGCGCTGCGGAACGAGGTAGTCCTGCACGCCGGCGCGGATGCGCTGCAGATCGGCGCGAAGCCGGGCGTAGTCGAAGTGGTAGCGGGCACGCTCTGGCGACCCGGTGCTGGCGGCTTGGTCTGCCAGATGGTTGGCTAGCCGATCGGCCAGCTCGATTTGGCGCGCAAAGGCTGCAAGTTGCTCGCGCTCCAAAGCACCATCGGAGGCCATGGCCGGACGCACGGCCGAAGCCGAGAAGGCCAGTATCAGCAGCAGCGCAGCCGTTGCGCGCGGCCATGTGCCAAGGCGTCGGCGGGTTTGTTCCATCGCCATTCCCCCGTGTAGTGAATGACGTTGATGCTGCTGCGCCCCCCACTCAGGCGCAGCAGAGAAAGGGAACTCCTGTGCGACCGGATTGATGGCGCAACGCCGCCCAGTCATTGAGCCCGGAGTGCGTGGCGCGCCCTAATTCCGCCGCCTTAGCGTTCTCGATGGACCGCAAATTTATGTTAAATACTCTCATGGGAGCATTTATTGCAATTCCCTGGTATCGCCTGATATAATCGTCCCAACAGAACTCTGTATCCGACAATAAGAATCCCTTGGGAGCGATTAGCATGGAATCCCCGATTCCCCTGCCTGTCGAGCGTGCCATCCACAAGCTCGGCAGCGACATTTCGCTGGCGCGCCGGCGCCGCCATATCTCGCAGGCTTCGCTGGCCGAGCGTATGGGGGCATCCCTTTCCACCGTGCGCCGCATGGAGAAAGGTGACGTGCGCGTACCCATCCACTTCTTCGCCCGTGCGCTGCATGTCTTCGGCGAAATCCAGGCGCTGGAGCATCTGCTGGACACTGCTCACGACGAGATCGGTCTGACGCTGATGGACGAGCGCTTGCCCAAGCGCGTGCGCAGCAAGCCAGGCGGCAGCTCGGGAGCGCTCTGATGGCTGCCACCGCCCCGATCCGTCAGCAGGTCCAGTTGTGCATCGGCAAGGCGGGCCTGCCGGTCGGCTCGCTCATCTATGTCCGGCAGGGGCGGCGCGAGAACTGCGCCTTCGCCTATGACGCGGCCTGGCTGGCCAATCCGGTGTGCTTCAACGTGTCGGCCGACCTGCAGTTGATGCCAGGCCACCAGCCGCACAAGGCCGCGTCGCCCCATGATTCCGTGTTCCATGGTGCGATCGCAGATACCGCGCCGGATGCCTGGGGCCGACGCATCATCGCCCGCGACCATGCCAAGCGCCGTCGGGTCGATCCGGGACTGCCGGCCCTCACCGAGCTGGATTACCTGCTGGCAGTCGACGACTTTAGCCGCGTCGGCGCACTGCGCTTGCGCGACGCAGATGGAACGTGGCACCGGACGGTCGCGAAAGGCCGGCGCAACACGCCGCCGTTGATCGAGCTCGAGCACATCTACCAGGCCAGCCGTGCCGTTGAACGCGGGCAGGAATCGGCGGAGGATTTGCGCTACCTGCAAGGCAAGGGCACGTCGCTCGGCGGGCTGCGGCCCAAGTGCACGATGGTGGACGAGGACGGCTGGCTGGCCATCGGCAAGTTTCCAAGCGTGGGCGACACCCGCAGCGTCACGCGCGGCGAGGTGCTGGCCCTGAAGCTGGCGGCGCTGGCGGGCATCGATGCCGCGCCCGCGCGCATCGTCTTGCTGGGTGACAGCGGAAACGAGGTGCCGGTAGCGGTCATCCGCCGGTTCGACCGCGACAGCGAAGACGGCCGCATTCCCTACCAGTCGGCCGCATCGCTGCTGCAGGCATCACGCGAGGAGGATCGTAGCTATACCGAGATCGCAGACGCCATCCGCTCCCACAGCCACGCGCCCACCGAGGATGTACGCCAGCTTTGGCGCCGCCTGGTGCTCAACCTGCTGATCACCAACGTGGACGATCACCTGCAGAACCACGGATTCCTGCACGTGGGGCACGGGCTCTGGCGGCTTGCGCCTGCCTTCGACATCAATCCTTTCCCGGACAAGGACAGGGAGTCCAAGACCTGGCTGACCGAGCAGGATGGGCCGATCACCGACGTGCAGATGCTGCTGACCCGCGCATCGTACTTCGCGCTGGACGAGGCACAGGCCCTGGCCGTGCTCGGCGAGGTGCACGCCGCGGTATCGAGCTGGCGCCAGGTCGCGCTCAGCCCGGAGGTCGGATTGCGCGCGGTCGAGCTGGATGACTTCGCGCCGGCCTTCGAGCACGAACAGATGGACGCCGCCGCCGCATTGCTTGGCCGGTGACGGAAGCGAGGGACGGACGTGGAATGCTTTCATCTCGACGAGGAAGCCGCACAGCAATCCAAGTGCGTTTCCCCACGCTGCAGGCGCCCGAACTCAAGTACGACGCCGTCGCGCTCAGGCCGGGTTGACCGGCACCCACCGTTGGATTTGCAGTGCGCCCGTGTTGTCCCGGTCAATCTGCCGACGTGCCAGGGTGAGTCCGGTCACAGCTATCAGGAATATGCCGCAGCTTGCGCTCTGGCCCATTTGCTCAGGCAAACGGGCCAGCTATTACTCCCAAAATGCCGATTTCGATGATGCTCGTCCGCGCTGCTGAGTGGAGCAGCTCGGCGTAATCACCCAGAAAGCCACGAATAGACAGTCATCAAAACGTCATTTTGTTATTTCAACTATTGTTGTATTATTCAAGTATGGAAAAGAACACAGCCACCACGATCTTTGAATCGCTGTCGTCCGGCCTACGGCTGGATGTGTACCGGCTTCTCGTGCGCAAGGGCACGGAAGGCATGGTTGCGGGCGAGATCGCTTCAACGCTCGATGTCCCGCCAACCAACCTGTCCTTCCACCTGAAGGCATTGACACAGGCCGGGATGCTCACAGTCGAGGCAGAAGGGCGCTTCCAGCGTTACCGGGCCAACATCCCGCTGATGCTGGACTTGATCGCCTACCTGACCGAAGAGTGCTGCTCAGGTCACCCCGAACAGTGCGCAGACATGCGCGCTGCCTCCAAGTGTTCTGACGCTGTGCTGCCGCCCCTTTCTTCAACTCAAGATGCCCTCAAAAAATGAACATCCTGTTTCTGTGTACCGGCAACTCGTGCCGCTCGATCCTTGGTGAAGCCACCTTCAACCACCTTGCCCCGGCAGGGTGGAAAGCCATGAGCGCAGGCAGTCAGCCCACTGGCCAAGTCCATCCTCGCTCGTTGGCACTGCTGGCACGCGAGGGCATCTCGACAGAGGGCTATCACAGCAAATCGTGGGACAACCTGCCCTCGACCCCGGACATCGTGATCACGGTCTGCTCCAGTGCTGCTGGTGAAACCTGCCCGGCCTATTTGGGGCCAGTTCTGCGCACCCACTGGGGCGTCGAAGACCCAGCCCACGCCACTGGCACCGATGAGGAAATCGACGCAGCCTTCGTGACTGCTTATCGCATTCTGCGAGCGCGCATCGAGGCTTTCCTCGCGTTGCCGCTGGCCGACTTGCAGCAAGACAAGGCCAAGCTCAAAGCAGAGCTTGACCACATCGGCACGTTGCTGGCCTGAAACCGAGAGAGGAGCAAGTTACCGATGCAAAAGCAATATCACGAGCTGATCGCGGGCCGCATCTACTTCGGCGGAGCCAGCGACATTCAACAAATCGCCGATGTGGAACACATCGACGTGGTGGTGGACTTGCGCGAAGAGTCTACGGGCTGTGCGGCGTCGAATCCCGCCCTGATCTGGCAGCAAATCCCTCTCGGGGACAACGCCGATCAGCCACAGGCCAAGCTATTCAAGGACGCGATTCAGGCTGTCGTGTCGGCCTATCGAGATGGCAAAAAAGTGGCTTTCCACTGCGGCGGCGGCAAGGGCCGAACCGGCACAGTGGCCGCAGGCGTTCTGTTGGAGCTAGGCCTGTGCAGCACGCTCGGCGAAGCAGAAGCAGCGGCCAAGGCAATTCGCCCCGTCGTCAATATCAAGCCCGACCAGCGCGAGGCACTTGAGCACCTATATCCCAACACATGACTTTGGAAGGAATAATCATGGCAACCATTCAGATTTTTGACCCCGCTCTGTGTTGCAGCACAGGTGTCTGCGGTGTTGAAGTTGACCAAGCACTGGTGAGCTTCGCGGCCGATGTGGACTGGGCCAAGCAAAACGGCGCACAGGTTGAACGCTTCAATCTGGCGCAACAGCCGCTCGCCTTCGCCGAGAATTCGACTGTCAAAGCGTTCTTGGAGCGCTCCGGTCAAGAAGCACTTCCCCTGATTCTGGTGGATGGCGAAGTCGCCTTGACGGGGCGCTATCCCAACCGCACCGAGCTGGCCCGCTGGGCTGGCATCGCAGCCTTGAGTGCGCCGCAATCGCAAGGTGGTTGCTGCTCCGGCAGCCGCTGCTGCTAAAGCGAGGAATTGCCCATGCACTTCCTCAATCAACCTCCGCGCTATCTCTTCTTCACCGGCAAGGGTGGCGTTGGCAAGACATCCATCGCCTGCGCCACGGCTGTGCAACTCGCCGCCGAAGGCAAGCGCGTCCTGCTCGTCAGTACTGACCCGGCGTCGAACGTAGGCCAAGTGTTCGGGGAAAGCATCGGCAATCACATCACGGCGATCCCCGCTGTGCCGAACCTGTCGGCACTGGAAATTGACCCGCAGGCAGCAGCACAAGCCTATCGGGATCGAATCGTCGGCCCAGTACGGGGCGTGCTGCCCGAACCTGTCGTCAAAGGGATCGAGGAACAACTCTCCGGTGCCTGCACCACGGAAATTGCTGCCTTCGACGAATTCACGGCGCTGCTGATCGACTCTGCTCTGACCGTAGACTATGAACACATCATCTTTGACACAGCGCCAACCGGTCACACCATCCGCTTGCTCCAACTGCCAGGCGCATGGAGCGGCTTCCTTGAGGAAGGCAAGGGCGATGCGTCTTGCCTTGGGCCTCTGGCTGGGCTGGAAAAGCAGCGGACTCAGTACAAAACAGCCGTTGAAGCCTTGTCCGATCCGCTGCGCACACGCTTGGTTCTGGTCGCTCGCGCGCAACGCGCCACCTTGCGGGAAGTGGCACGCACCCACGAAGAACTTGCGGCCATCGGCCTCTCGCAACAGTACCTCGTCATCAATGGCGTTCTGCCAATCAGCGAAGCCGAGCACGATGAACTGGCGGCAGCGATCCACCAACGGGAGCAAGCTGCACTCACCGCCATACCGGATGTGCTCCAGGCATTGCCTCGCGATCAGATTGCCTTGAAGCCGTTCAACTTGGTCGGACTCGATGCCCTGCGTCACTTACTGGTGGTCTTTACGCCTCCGGGCACAGTTGGTGCCATCGAACTACCTGCCCAACTCGACGCACCAACGCTTTCCTCCTTGGTTGATGACATTGCGGTGGATGGGCATGGTTTGGTCATGCTCATGGGCAAAGGCGGCGTGGGAAAAACCACTTTGGCGGCGGCCGTCGCCGTCGAATTGGCTCTCCGAGGCCTGCCCGTACACCTGACGACCTCCGATCCTGCCGCTCATCTGGCAGAAACATTGGATGGCTCACTGGCTAACCTCACCGTCAGTCGGATTGACCCTCACGATGAAACAGAGCGCTACCGCAAGCACGTCCTGGATACCAAGGGTGCCCAGCTCGACGCCGAAGGGCGCGCGCTGCTGGAAGAGGACTTGCGATCCCCTTGCACCGAGGAGATCGCGGTCTTTCAAGCCTTCTCTCGCATCATCAGGGAGGCTGGTAAGAAATTTGTGGTGATGGATACCGCGCCGACCGGGCACACGCTGCTGCTGTTGGATGCCACGGGTGCGTATCACCGCGAAGTGACCCGACAGATGGGTAACACGGGCTTGCACTACACGACACCGATGATGCAGTTGCAAAACCCGAAGCAAACCAAGGTTCTCATCGCCACGCTGGCGGAAACCACCCCTGTTCTGGAAGCCGCAAACCTCCAATCCGATCTGCGCCGGGCTGGCATCGAGCCGTGGGCATGGATCGTGAACAACAGCGTCGCAGCCACGCGACCAAACTCCTTGCTGCTGCGTCAACGCGCATACAACGAACTTCGAGAGATCGACTCGGTGGCGACACATCACGCCAAGCGCTTTGCTGTCGTACCGCTCCTGAAACAAGAGCCTGTCGGCGTGGATCGGCTGCGTGACTTGGCACACCACATCACCGAGGAAGCCTGACATGGACAAGAAAATCTATAACGTGCTGTTCATCTGCACGGGGAACTCTGCCCGCAGCATCATGGCAGAAGTCATCATGAATCACCTTGGCCGAGAGCGGTTCAAGGCCTACAGCGCGGGAAGCCATCCTCGTGGGGAGGTTCACCCGATGACCTTGGAAGTGCTGTCCGATCAGTGCTACGACTTGGGCGGCCTGCGCAGCAAGAGCTGGAGCGAATTTGCAGAGCCAGATGCCCCGCAGATGGACTTCATCATGACTGTTTGCGATCAGGCGGCAGGAGAGGTTTGCCCTGCATAGCCCGGACAACCAATCACAGCGCACTGGGGATTTGCTGACCCGACCAAGGTCGAAGGCGACCGGGAAAAGCAGCTCCGCGCGTTTTCAAATGCTCAGTTCCAGATCGCCAATCGCATCCGGCTCTTCATGAGCCTGCCTATCGAAAAAATTGACCGCATGTCGCTGCAAACCAAGCTCCGCGAGCTGGGGCAGCAACGTGACGCATAACGGGGGGGCATGCTTTGTCAGCTCAATGTGAAACCACACTGAAAAAATCGGCAGGTCTGCCGATGAGCGTCTTTGAGCGCTATCTGACCGTCTGGGTATTCCTCTGCATCGTCATTGGCATCGCCCTTGGTCAATTCTTCCCCGCAGCGTTTCAGTCCATCGGCCGCATGGAGATCGCACAGGTCAATCTCCCGGTTGGCCTGCTGATCTGGGTGATGATTATCCCGATGCTGGTCAAGGTGGACTTCGGTGCCTTACATGAAGTGCGGCAGCACGTGAGGGGTATTGGTGTCACGCTGTTCGTGAACTGGCTGGTCAAACCGTTCTCTATGGCGTTCCTTGGATGGCTTTTCATCCGCAACCTGTTCGCCCCTATGCTACCCGCTGACCAACTCGACAGCTACATCGCCGGGCTGATCCTGCTGGCCGCCGCACCATGCACTGCAATGGTGTTCGTATGGAGCCGCCTGACCAATGGCGACCCGCTGTTCACACTGTCACAGGTTGCGCTGAACGACAGCATCATGGTGGTGGCCTTTGCGCCTCTGGTGGGCTTCCTGCTGGGCATCTCGGCTATCACCGTGCCTTGGGATACGTTGATCACGTCCGTCGTTCTGTACATCGTGATCCCCGTCATCTTGGCCCAGCTCTTGCGCAAGCAGCTCTTGGCAAAAGGCCAAGCCGCTTTCGATACTGCGATGGCAAAAATCGGCCCGTGGTCGATCACCGCCCTGCTGGCCACCCTCGTACTGCTCTTTGCCTTTCAGGGCGAGGCCATCCTGAAACAGCCGCTGGTCATCGCGCTGCTGGCCGTACCGATCTTGATTCAGGTGTTCTTCAACTCGGCATTGGCATACTGGCTCAACCGTTTGGTTGGTGAGAAGCACAATGTCGCCTGCCCATCGGCTCTGATTGGTGCATCCAACTTCTTCGAGCTGGCCGTCGCCGCTGCGATCAGCCTGTTCGGCTTCCACTCCGGCGCGGCGCTGGCCACCGTGGTCGGCGTACTGATTGAGGTGCCGGTGATGCTGCTGGTGGTTCGGGTGGTCAATGCCTCGCGCGCCTGGTACGAAAGGCAACCTGCGTAAAGCTCGTGACAGCGGGAATCATTGACCGTTGTTCACAACACGTTCCGCTTTCTGGACGTCTTCAACGCCCTTCGATCAACTACCTAAACGCGGCGCATGAATTGCGCTCGTCCATCACGTTTTGGTTCCACGCTCCATTCGATCGCCTGTTGCCTCACATATCACAGGTACTTCTTGAAGCTCGCCGACGCGATGTCCACGGCAATCCCGAGCAGCGCTGCGCAGGGAAGGAGGATCAGCAGCGGATGGACGCTGACGGGCAGTGCCAGATACGTAACCCACGGCAGCACAACCAGCGGCATCAGGCTGGCTCGCGCGCGGTGGTAGACGAAGCCCGATTCGCGCCCGGCGCCGAACCTGCGCACGTCCCGGCGCACCAACCCGTCCACCAGGCCGACGAAGGCGGCCATCAGGAACAGCGGCAAGGTCAGGGTCAGCACCAGCAGGCGCACGAGGAAAATCAGTACGGTGTAGGCCGACGCGATCAGGTAGCTCTCGACATGCACGTAGACCTGACCCAGGTAGTAGCGGAAGTCATGAGCCTGGTTGTGCGCGCCGGCGCGGGACTGCGCCGCGGCGTCGCGTATCCAATCGAGCAGACCACTCTTGAGAAACATCCAGTCATAGGCGTGCTCGATGAGCCGGCGCGCGCTACGCCCTGGCTCCTGCACGAGCACGCTGCGTGTGAAGTTCTCCGAAACCTGGGCAAGCTCGTAATCGAGCATGCCCTGCGCGTGGTGCCAGCCCTGCTCGGGCCAGAAGAAATGCAGACCGATGCACTCGATCACGATGCACAGCAGCAGCGAGCCGCACAGTACGCCGAAGAAGCGAAACGGCAGCGTGACCAGGCTCGCGATCAGGCCTTGCTGGCGAACCTGCTGCCGTTGTGCGGCGACGGCCGGGTCGGTCATGCCTCGGCCTCCGCGGCATCGCCCGCCATCTGCTTGAAGTCGTCCACCAGGTCGGCCGGCAGTGCGCTGTCCTGCAGGCGGGGCAAGCCCTGGTTCTCCCACCAGTCGCCGGCCTCGACGTAATGCTGCCGCATGTAGCCGGCCAGCTCCTGAAGATCCTTCGGCATCGCCTCGTCGGGGTCGGGCGCCGGCAGCGGCATGCGAACCTTCCATAGGTTGCCGCCCTCGATCAGTGCGAAGCACTGCCCCTTGGGCAACGCGACGACATGCGACGGCTCGATCAGCGGCACGCTGGTGGTGGTGATGCGGTCCTGCGTGTTGGAGGTAAAGGCGGTGTTGCCGGTGGGGTCGGAGCTATCGGTCGCGCCGCTCATCACCGTCGTCGCATATACCTCGACCTTGGGCAACTGCCGGGTCAGCAATTCCGCAGTGGCGGTCTCGCGCACGCGCAGCATGAACAGGTTGTTGAAGTTGCCGATCACCTGGCCGGCCTTGGCGCGGTTGCCGATGCGCGCCTCGATGTCCGAGAGCGTCTGCGTGTAGGCCGTGACCTGGACGCCTGCACCGCCGCCCTTGTTGATCATCGGGATGAACTCGTCGCCCATCAGCTCATTGAATTCGTCGGCGTGCACGTTGATCGGCACCTTCTCGCCGGCCGCTGCGCCCGGCAAGCCATCGTCGATGCCGAACTTGTAGATGTGCCCGGCGACCGATACCAGGTCGCTGAACATCGAGTTGCCGACGGCTGCGGCGACTTCCGCGTCGGACAACGCATCCAATCCGACATAGACTACCGCGCGCTTCCTGATGATCTGCATCCAGTCGAAGATCGGCCGCGGGTCGGCCAGGTCTGAATAGTTCGGCGCGAGCAGTTGGGCGATCTTGCCGGTGGTCAGCTTCTCCAGCAGCGGCAGCAGCGACGCGACGATCTTGTCGAAGTAGGTCCGGTCGTAGCGGACTGCGCTGCGCAGGCCGTCGAGCACCGGGTCGTAGACCCGCACCTGCGAGAGGTACTGCTCCAGCGCCACGACGCGCTTCTCGCGCCCGATCATGTTGCGCGGGATGTTCTTGTCGTTCAGCCTGGCTTCGAGCTGGACGATGATGTCCCAGGCCTTCGGTTCGTTCTTCACGAAGAAGTGCTGGGCGTACTCGATGAACAGTGCGTCGATGTTGATGACATGACGCTGGATCAGCAGGTAGTCAGGGCGCTGCCCCAGTTCCACCAAGGCGCGTGCGATGATGTTGACGAAGCGCCAGGCGAACTCGCGGAACGCGGCGCTGTTGCCCTCGCCCGAGAGCTGGCCCGCGACGCGCGTGGCCACCTCGGAAATACGGCCGAACCGGCCCACGGCGTTGTAGCGCGCCGAGATGTCCGGCCAGCCCAGATGGAAGACGTAGAACTCGCCCTCGCGCCCCGCGCGCTTGGCTTCCACGTACATGCGCTTCAGGAGATCGGCGTCGCCCTTCGGGTCGAAGACGATCACCACCTCGTGCTGGCCGCCCACCTTGCGGCGGATGTCCTGGGTGATGAACAGTTCGGCCAGGCGAGTCTTGCCCACGCGCGTGGTGCCCAGGACCAGCGAGTGGCCCACCCGTTCGCCCAACGGCAGGCTGACGTCGACCTCGTTCGGTTCGATGCCGTGCAGTCGCGGCAACCCTCCGACCGGCGGCAGCGGGCGCGCTGGATTGAGCAGGCTGTCCCAGGCCAGGGCTTTCGCCAGCTTCGAGACCAGAAATGGTGCGAACTCCAACCGCTCCTCGATGCGCCGCGCCGCGCGGTAAATTGCCATCGACTCGACGTAGCGGCGGAACTCCGGCCGGTAGGTCTGCACGAGCCGGTGCGTGTGGCGCTGGTCCCAGCGAAAGCCCCGGCCGATGAACAGCCGCTGCTGGCTGACCGGCACATCGCGGCTGGTCATCACGTAGCGTGGCAACCGCCGGATGTTGCGCCGGTAGCGCAGGATGGCCCAGGCATCCCGCCAGCGGATGGCGCCGAAGGTGAGAAACGCGAGCGCGCTGCCCAGGCCCAGCAAGGGGCTCAGCGCGAGCGACCACGGCGCCACCAGGCACAGCAGCGCGGCGCCGACACACACCGCGACGGTGTAAAGCTCCACCGCTGGCCGGAGCAGTACCTCGACGGAGTGGGGCTGGGCCATGGCGGACGCTGCACCGTATTTCGCTTCAAGGTTCGATGCCGGTGGCTGTGATCAGCACCGGGTAGTGGCGGATGCCGAGCCGTTGCGCCATATCGTCACCGGAGATTGGCGAAAGCATGAGTCCGGGCGCGAGCCGGCGCAGTGCGACCAGGGCCTCGGCCGTAGCCACGTTGACCACCAGTCCCACCGCCCGCAGTTCCTGCAGGGCCGCGCGCCGCTGCCGGAGCCAGGCGCGCGAGCGGTCGTCGTCCCCCACCAGGAACAGCGGCGTCAAGCCTGGCGCGCGAATCACGCGGCGCGGCTCGTCGCCGGGCGTCAGCCGTGCCGAGCGAACCGGCAGCACGGCCGCTTCCGCAGCGGCCGGATTGTCGACGCGGGGCACCGGTGTCGCAACGGGCGGCTGGGCCGGGCCCGCGTCCTGTGGATTCAAAGCCTGGTAGTACGGCAAGGCCGAGATGCCACCACGGTCCTCGACGACGATCAGCGCCTGGGACGCTGTCGTCTGGGTTGGCGGGAGAGCAGATTGCGCGACGGCGGCGGTGGCCGACCACAACCCCAGGGTAGTGACAAGCAGGATGCGCTTCATGGCGTGCGGGTCCGGGTGAAAGCGTTGGAAGAAACGGATGCGTCCGGACCCAGCACGCGGGCAAGGTGCCGGTGAACACTGCGGCGGTAGCGGGCGGCCGGCTCGCCGCCGGCGGGCCGGTGGTAGCGGCCGATGGCGACCATCCAGTCCTCGCCCGGTGTGTGCTGCTCCAGGAGGATGTCCGCGGCGATGGCGAGATTGCGGTACGGGTCGAGCAGATCGCAGGGGTGCTCGTAGCGGTGCGCGTGATAACCGAGGTTCACCTGCCCGAGGCCCGCGTCGATACGGCTGACGGGTGTGCGTGCGAGCGCTCGGCGCAGCCCCGCGCAGGCCTCCGCGCGTGTGGCATAGCGCTCCGCCCGGCCGGCGACGTTGAGAGTCCACGGCCAGGGAATCAGGCGGCCGTGCAGCCGCGCGCCGCTCTCTTGCAGAGCGACCGCAAACAGCACTGGCGAGGGTATGCCCGCCCGTCGTGCCGCGAGCTGGTAAGCCGGTGGCGGCACCTCCTGGGCCGATGCGATCGGCAACCAGGCGCTGAGGGCCAGCACCGCGCATGCGGCCCGTGCCGCTGCTACTGGCGCTGCCATTGGCCGTTCACCTCGCGCACCACGGCGGGCAACTCGCCGGGCAAGCCGAGTGAAAGCCAGCGCCCGGCGTCGTGGTTGAGCGTGATCGTGCGCCCCCGCACTCGTGCGGGGTCGATGCCGGCCTGCACCGCCCACTGGCGAATGCGGGCATCGTCCTGGCGGCTGCCGACCATGTAGAGATCGAAGGCCGTGCCAGCCGCCTGCAACTGGCGGACGCGCTGTTCGCACGGCGGGCAGTCAGCCTTGACGAAGACGGCCAGCCGGTCGGAGCCCTTGTTGCCGGAACCGGGAGCCCGTGCGCCAGGCAGGTTCACGCGCTGCTGGCCGGGAAACAGGCGTTGCCACGCGGCGTCGTAGGCGCGCTGGTAGGCCAGCGTCTTGCCCACGCGCCGCGACTCGGCCTGCACCTGCAGCTCCGCGTAGCGGTTGCGCTCCTCGTCGCTGCGGGCCTCGATGCCCAATGCCGTGAGTGGATCGAGGTTCGGGGAGTAGATGCCGAGCGGTCCCTGCATCAATTGCCGATAGCGCGCCCATTCCTCGGGCCGCAGTCCCCAGTCGCGTGCGAGGCGTTCGTCAAGCCCGGCGTCGGTGCTGTTCTGCACCAGGCTCGGGGTCACGCGGGAGTTCGCCACCGGCGCCGACTGCGCGAATCCACCGGTCGCCACGAGGGCGAGCGCCACGGCAAGGCGGATCGCGGTCGCATAGCCTGGCTTCATGGCACGCTCCTACGGCAGCGCGAGGCGCACGGTCTGGTTGTCCGCGCGGAAGACGGCGGCATGCGCGTCGATGGCTTGGAGTTGCCAAGCACCGATCGACCCCCCCTCGCGCAGCAGCCGCAGGTCGATAAGCGCCGTGGCGCCGCGCGATGCGATCGACACGAAGCGTTCGCCGCCGCGCAGTTCCAGGCCGACCACGTTGAATGGCGGTTCGGGCACTTTGGGCTTGGCCGTCTCTGCGGTCTTGCGGGAAGTTGTCGCGGACAGTGCCCTGCTCTTCAGGCGCGCTTCGAGGACGCCCACGCGCGCCTGCAGCGCCTTGATGTCGTCGCCGTGCGCATCCGTCGCCTGCGCCTGTTCGACGTGCACCAGCCGCTCCTCCAGCGCCTGGCGGGCGGCGTCGAAGTCCCCTTGGACGACCGGCTTGGGCTGGCGCTTCGCGGCTTCGGCTTGATGTTCGAGATCGCTGACGCGGGTAGCGAGCGCCTGCATCTGGGCGTTCTGTACGCTGCTGCGGCTCTGCTCGACCAGGCGAGAGAGCGCCACGCTGTCGACAATGGCGATGGCGCTCACGAGCGCCAACCAGACACCGGCCGCGATCTTCAGCCAGCGTGGACGGCCTGCGCCGTCGGGAGACATTTGCGGGAGGTTCATGGCCGAACCTCCCGGCCATCGGCACCTTGGGTCTCGTCCGAGGGCAGTGCGGCGCCGGTCGCAGCCGATGGATTCGCGGAAGCCTCGACAGGTGTCGCATGACGCCTGAAACACACCTGGCGCGCACCGTCATCGACCGACACATCCCACGCGGGGCCAGCGAGCGTCAGCAGCGCATCGCGCAGCATCAGCGGCCCAAGGTGCAGATGCGCGGCAGGCAGCGGCAGCGCATACAGCGCCGCGGCGTCCGCGGTGTCGCACAACCGATACCCCGAACGCCGCAGCACGTGGCGCATTGCGTCGCCCACGTTGGCGTCGAGGCTTGGCGGAATCACGACATCCACCACCTGCCGCATCAGGTCGCGCTGCGCCGGTTCGGACACCAGTTCGATCAGCGTGTAGCGTCCGTACCGGACGACAGGTGTGAGGTCGGAGGAGACGGCAGGGTCAGGGTTGATCGTCGCCGGGACTGGAAGCGCGTCGCGCAGCGCGGGCGCGTCTTCAGCCAGGGCAGAAGTGGGAGGTGCCGCAGACGTGGCGCAACCTGATAGCAGGATGGCCTCGGCCATCACCGCCGACAGGACGGCCAGGCCGAGGAGACGGGAGGACTGTCGCATGGGTCGGTTCCTCGAAGATGGAGCCGTCACCATCGCCGCGTCCGCACATTTGGGCAGCAAACAAAGGGAACTGATCGCCGACCGCAAAGGAACGGCCCCCGAAGGGGCCGCCAAGTTCAACGATGCTCAATGCACCAACTGCCGTGCCAGCGCCACCTCCACCGAGTCGCCATCCTGGTTCAGGACATCGAGCCCGGATTCAGGAACGTCGCCCGAGGTGGATTGCGACACCATGATCTTCTTGGCCATCAATCCCAGGCAGGTCATCTGCGAGGAATTGGCGTAGCCGAGGTAGATCACCCGCACCGGCTGCTTCTGGCCGATGCGCCATGAGCGCCGGGCGGCCTGCTGCAGCGAATACACGTTGTAGCCGGACTGGAGGAACACGATGGTCGGGAACTCCAGCAGGTCCAGGCCGGTTTTCACCAGCTCGGGATTGGTGATGAGCACGTCGATGCCACGGTCCAACTGCTCGGCGATCCAGTCCTCGCGGCGGGAGGCATCCACGCTCGCGCGCAGTACCGCCACCTTGAAGCCTTCCTGCTCCAGCAGCACCTTCAAACGCGACGTGGTGTCGCGCGTGCCGGTGTAGACCGAATAGACCAGGGTCTTGCGACCTTCTGCCTTCTCCTGCCTGCAGATCTCGATCAGCTCGCGCTCCTTGGGCATCACCTCCAGCTCGTTGAACTGAGCCGGGACGAACGCCAAGGTGTTGCGCGTGCGCGGATGCACCACGGTTTCCGACCGGAAGCAGCAGTCCGGCCAGGCCAGCAGCACGTTGAGGACCACACCGAGCAGCGTCGTGTCGCGCTTCGCCAGGGCCTGCTTCAGCTCCTGGGTCAGGCAACCCGCCAGATCGCGGTAGGCCGCGGCTTGCGCCGTGTCCATCGCGACTTCGCGGAACTCCTCGTCGTAGGGCGGCAGCACGTTGCCACCGATGTCCTTCAACTTGAGGAAGACCGTGAACGGCAGAACGCAACGCAGCACGCCCTTGGGACCGAAACCCGGCGCCTTGACCGTGCGCACCGATACCTTGGTGCCCTTGGCCGTCTTGTGCGCCGTGCCGGTGCTCTCGGAATAGATGTCCTTGAGCACGCCGTGATCGCGCATGAACGCCATCGCGGCCGACGTCATGCTGCCGCTCTTCGTCGGCCGGTAGCCGTCTTCGATCATCCGCCCCGGCAGGGCTCGGAACAGCAGGTGGAACAGGTCGTCGCCGTAGCCGCCCATCAGCGTGCCGGTGAGCAGCAGCGTCTTGCGCGCCTTGGCCGCCAACACCCCCATGGCCTGGCCCTGGGCGGAGCCGCCGTTCTTGTACTCGTGTGCCTCGTCGGCGATGAGCAGGTCGAACGTGCCTTGGGGAAGCTGCCTCTTGATGAACTCGGACGGCTGGTAGCCGCCCTCGCCGAAGCCGAACTCCATGTTGGCCATCGCACGTTCCATCCGATGGGCTTGCCGGTCCGAGAAGACCAGCTCGCCGTTGCCATCCATCAGGTTGATGAACTCGTGGATGTTGTCCCCGAGCATCGACGCGAGGAAGGCGTCGCCGAACTTCTGCATCAGCTTCTGCGCGGTGACTTCCCCGATGGTTGGAATACGCTTCAGTGCCTTGAGCACGGTCGAGGACTGGTCGCTGGCGGACAGGCCTCTCGGACGGATCAACGACCACAGCGGTGCACGGCAGTGGCTGCACTTGCGGCGGGACTCCTCGGCTTCCAGCTCGACCGGGTTGATCGGCTCGCCGTCGAGGTCGGTGATTACATGCCCGCAATCCGGGCAGCCCCCCACGTCGCCGTGAGGCATGCGCCGCCGAACGAAGACAGGCTTCCAGTGGAACCCCATCCGCATCCGCACGCGGCCCAGGACGAAGAACTCCTGGCCCTGGGCCGGCACGCCCAACTGCTCGCGCAGTTTCAGCAGTTTGACCAGCGTGTCCGGGCCATTGAGCACCCAGACCTTGGCGCCGGCCACCGTCTCCTGGATTTCGCGCCGCCACTTGTAGACCAGGTGGGGTGGCGAGAGCACCAGGGTGCGGCGGTAGCCTTCGGCGTTGAGCACGGCGGCCGTGGCGATGCCGACGGTCGTCTTGCCGCAGCCCATCTCGCCGTTGACGATCGCGGCACGTTCGCCGCGGTCGACCAGCAGCTCGGTGACGGCATGGACCACATCGGCTTGCGCCGGGAACAGCTTGCGCTTGAGCGCGGCGAGGATCAGTTGCCGATGCACCCGCATCTGGCCGGTGTAGACCGGTGGATTGGCGCGATTGAGCGAGTCGAGCAGCTCGTCGCCGAACTCCGATACGAAGTCCTGCAGGCTGAGCGTGAGGGGTGAAGCGGCCACTTCGAGCAGGTCGCCCTGCGCAGCGGTTTCGGGAACGGTTTCGAGATCGAGGGACATGGTGATGCTCCAAGGAGATGGGGCATGCACCTCCCCCACGGGGCGGTGACATGCCCCTGGGTGGGAAGAAAGAAGCGGCGCGAGGCCGCTGGATGCGGATCAGTATTCGCTGGGCAACAGCAGCGTGGTGACGCTGCGATCCCATTCGGTGATGATCCAGAGCTTCAGGTCGGGCGTGACCTGGTAGGACGAGAACAGACGATCCTCGCCGGACTTCAGCGCGGCATCGTTCAGTCGCCTGTCGTTGTCGCTCAGGTCGCCCCAGTCGCCATGAAGATGGCGGCGCAGGTACGGCGCGGGGTTGAGCCGGCCCTGTCGGACCAACTCGTCGATGCCGGCGGTCACGACCACCTGCCCGGGCGAAAAGCGTGCTTGTGACGCGAGGTTGAGGACTGCGAGTGCCATGGTGGTATCTCCTTCTGGAAGAAGGGGCCACGGCACCCCATCGGGGCAACGTGACCCCGGTGGGTGGATGAAAGCGATGGCGAACCGTCAGGGAACAGCGATCAGCGGATGGTCAGCACTTCGCCCCACGTGGGCGAGCCCAGCGTCAAGTCCCATGCACGAATGACCGGCACGAACTTGTCGGTGAGGATGCGCGTCTCGGCCACGGAGCCGTCGTCGCGTTCGGTGTATTCCGTCTGGAGGGTCTTCTCCTTGTGGGTATCACCTTTGACGACGAGCACGCGCCCGCTCTTGGACTTCACTACGCCGGAGATCGCGCCTGCGGCCAGAGCCAGGGCGAGATGCCAGTGCGACAAGGCCCGCGCGGGCGGACGCAGTGATTGCTGCGCGGCGCCCAGGTGCGTATCGAGCGCCGGCCAGAGCCCTTGCAGCCGGCCGACTTCATCGGCGAACTGCTCGGGTTCCATCGTGACGCGATAGAAGTGCTCCGGCTCGGCTGGACTGGCGGGGACGGTGTACGGCAGGAACGGCCATTCGAGCGGCAGCTCCTCGGCTTCGGCGTCGCCCTGTCCGATCTGCAGCAGCAGACCGCGGGTGGCCTTGACCGAATCCGATGCCTGGTCGCGCTGACGAATCCTGCGACCGAAGATCACCACCTGCTTGAACTGCGTTTCCACCGCACGGTAGATGCGCAGGTCGGCGAAGTGGCGCGTCAGCCATCCGACCAGCTCGGCGTCGAGCACGTAGGACGGCACGATGAAGATCAGCACGCCACCGTACTGCAGCAGCGGCAGCGCGCGCTGATAGAACAGCTTCTCCAGCCGCGCACGGCCCTGGCCCTGATAGCCGATGTTGCCGTTCGCGTCCTTGCTCAGGTCGCCATACGGCGGGTTCAGCCACAGCAGCCCGAAGGACTGACGCGAGATCAGCGAGTCCATCAGGTCACCGTGGATGCAGCGATCGACCAGTTGCCGTGCGTGGCGGGCACGCTCGGCGTCGTACTCGACGGCGAAGGCCTGGACCTGCTCGCGCCCGAGGGCGTGGGCGGCTTCGGCAATCGCCACGCCTTCGCCGGCGCAGGGATCGAGGATGGACATGGAGCCGGGAGACGGCGCCAGTGCGGACAAGGCCCGCTCCAGCGTCGGCTCGTCGGTGGGGAAGTAGCCGTTACGAATGAAATTGCGCGCCAGGCGCGGAAACATGAGTGCCATGGATTTCTCCTGGTGATGCATGAGGGAAGGCGGGCACGCGCGGCGCGCATGCCCGTGGGGATGGCTCACGCCACGCGCCGAAGCGGTGCGTTCGCGGCCAGTTCGTACTGCGTGGCGCCGAGGGTGCCGTTGCGGATCAGCTCGCCCAGCGCCTTCGTCAGCGCCGGGACATCGAGGGCCAGCCGATGGCCTTCCAGCGGCCCGAGGGCCAAGGGAAGACCGGTCAGCATCCGTCGTGTCTGCAACAGCTCCAGCACGGTGTCGCGCCAGTGGTCGAGCAGTGGCAGCGGGCAGGTGTCCTGCACCAGCGTCCACAGCCGGTCGAGCCGGTGAGCGGAATCCCTGGGCAGAAGCGCCAGCGCGCTGGCGTTGGCCTTGTCTGGCTTCACGCAGCGACGATCGAACAGCCACACATTCGTCAGCGAACCGAACAGCGTTCGCCGATAGGCGCGGGTGATGCGCTTTTCCAGGTTCTCGACGTTGCAGACGAAGACCGGGATGGATGCGCCCTGCTCGGTGATGACGTGGAACTGGTCCAGCCCCTGTTCATCCCGGCTGAGGGTCAGGCGGGCAAGGAACTCCTGAACGGCGGTGTCGCGCGCCCAGATCGAGAGAAAGACGAGATTGCCCTGCTCGTCACCGACGCAACCGTCGGCCATGAGGTCGGGGCATTCGTCGATGCGGTACAGCGGTTTCGCGGAAGAAGGTGCAGGCATGGTGATGTCCTCTTGGAAAAGAAGGAGCAACCACAGCCCGCGGGGCCGTGCTCGCCCCGGTTGGGTGAAGGAAGATGCGTGCCGCTAGACAGCGCGCCCCGCGTGGAAGCGGTGAACCCGCTCGCGCCACTCGGAGCTTTGCACCGGCGCCATGTCGAGATAGCGCAGCGGGCACGAGTAGTAGTACGGATGCACGGACTCATCGAGGGACTTGTAGCCCCAATCGCCGCCCGAGCATTCCAGCAGATGGCAGCCGATGTAGCAGACGGACTCACCGGCCGCGAGGCCCATGACGCCCGCCTGCCTGGCGGTGACGCGAACCACGGTCCACAGAACGTCGCCGTCCAGCGTGTGGTCGATGACTTCGCAGCAAGCGCGTTCGGACGCCTGCGGAGCGAGCAGCGCGCGGATCAACTGATCGCGCGTCTGACGAACGAAGGTCCAGCCCATGAGGGTCTCCTTGAAGAAAAGGCCGGAGCCCTCCCCGTCGGGGGAGAACCCCGGCGGGTGGCGGAATGCCGCGCAAGGCGGCGGATGGATCAGGCAGCTTTGAGGTGCCAGTCCTGGGACAACGGAGCGAACTCGTAGCCCAGCTTGTCGAGACGGTCGCGCTGCTGACGCAGCACACGACGATCCACGGTCGCATCGAGCTTCACGGTCACGCCCAGGGGCCACAAGGCACCGAACAGCGCCGCGTCGTCTGCCTCGGCCGAGGCCGCAGCGGACACGGGAGCCGATTCGCTGCCGAACGGCGTGGTATCGACCAGGGGATCACGCGGACTGCGCGGCTTCGCCTTCGGCTTGGCCGGGGGCGTTGCCGGCGCGGGCGCCTGCGCTTCCTCGTCGATTGGATCGACTTCCTGCGGACTCAGCCGGCGGGCTTCGTCGCGGCTCAGGGCGTCGATGTTGGACAGTGTCATCCCGCCCAGATGGGCGCGGATCTCGATGACCATGCGGCCGTTGGCGTTGTACGTGGAGGGACGAATCTCGACGATGACGAAATCACCGTCGTACTTGCCCTCGCGGTACTGATCGAGTTCGGCGTTCTTCACGACGAACTCGCCGATCGAGGTCGCCAGGCGGCCGACGTTGAAGTCGCCGTTCCTGCCGTGGATGGTCTTGATGGCCAGTCGGCCGGGGATGGTGATCATGAAGGTCTCCTGCTGACGAAGAGAAGACAAGGCCCCGGGGATGGGGCCTTGCGGATCAGAACGACTCGGCAACGGCCAATGCGGGGGCATCGGCTGCGTCGTCGGCAGCATCGGCAACGGGCGTGGAAGGCTCCGGCGCCGAGGCTTGCTGCGCAGCGGGCGCGTCGGACGTCACAGGGACTTCCGGCTCCCGCTCGTCGGTCTCGGTCGGCTTGGGTTCGGCCTTGTAGACGAGCTTGCCGTCGACCTTGATCCAACTGACGAACAGCAGGCGGGCCTTGAGGCTCACCCCCTGCTCGCCGGCGCGCTTGCCCTTGGAGTAGGTGAAGGTGTCGGTCCACAGGTCGCCCAGGCGGAAGCCGATCATCACCTTCTTCTCGGCATCGACCGCTTGGATGCAGCGGCGCACCAGGTGCTGCGCTTCGGAGCCCGAGACGCGCGTGTCGAAACGCACGTAGGCCACGTCATCGCTGGGGCCGTTGAGCGCCGCAATGTCGCAGGCCAGGAACGCATCGCCTTTCTTGGGCTTCACTTCGCGGATGCGATTGAGATACCCGAGGCCGGTGATGTGCAGATCGAAGTAGGACTTGTCGGTGGAAGTGGTCATGGTGAATCTCCTGAAGAACAAAGAGGCGGAGACACACCCGACCCAGGCGGGGAAGGTGTGGAACCCCCGCGTGGGTTGATGGAACAGCTTGGTGGCATCGCCATCGAGAACCGATGGCCGTTCGCGCATGGATGCCGGTGCGAACTGGGATGATCAACGCGGTTGGAACCGCGCCGTAGCCTTGAGGATCGTGGCTACCTGGGCATGCTGCTGACGGAAGTCAGCGGAACATGGCGGGAAGCGTGGCGCGAGGAAAGCGCCCGTGCGAGCAGGTATCGGCATTCGCCAATGCCCGCATTGGTGGTGCTTCGCTGACGATGCGTCAGTGACACGTATGCCGGCGCGGGCTCAGAGGCGCCCTTGTAGCGGCGGCGACCGGGTACGGCCCGGACCCCGGTTTCGACTCTTTCGATGGCGGGCTCGTATTGCCCTGATACCATACCCCCCTACATTATTTGTGAGCGTTCGAGCATGAGCCACACCATTCGTGAAAAGTCGAAGCTGCTTGGCCGGGTGCGGCGCATTCGGGGGCAGGTCGAGGCTTTGGAGCGCGCGCTCGATGCCGAGAAGGGCTGCGCCGAAGTCCTGCACCAGATCGCTGCGGTGCGCGGTGCCATCAACGGGTTGATGGCGGAAGTGCTCGAAGAGCACGTGCGCACGCATATCGCCGATCCGGGGATCGCCAGCGACGCCGAGCGCACGCGCGGAGCCGACGAATTGGTCGACGTGCTGCGCGCCTACATCAAGTGAGAACCGCCATGCATACCGAAAACCTCTCCAACTGGAAACACGACCACGTCTTCGACACCGGCAACGACGCCGCCGAACGCAGTACGCGGGTGGTGATGTGGATCACCGCCATCATGATGGTGGTCGAGATTGCCGCAGGCTGGTGGTACAACTCGATGGCCCTGCTGGCGGACGGCTGGCACATGAGTTCCCATGCCGTCGCGATTGGCCTTTCCGCGATGGCCTACGCCACGGCACGGCGTTACGCGAAAGATCCGCGCTTCGCGTTCGGCACCTGGAAGATCGAGATCCTCGGCGGATTTGCCAGCGCCATCTTCCTGCTTGGCGTGGCCGTGATGATGCTGGTCGGTTCAATGGAGCGGATCGTCTCGCCGCAACCCATCCGGTACCAGGAAGCGATCGTGATCGCCGTCCTCGGACTGGTGGTGAATGTCGTGTGCGCACTGATCCTCGGCAAGGCGCACCATCACGATCACGGTCATTCGCATGGACACGATCACGGCCATGACCACCATGGCCACCATCACGATCTCAACCTGAAGTCGGCCTACCTGCACGTCATCGCCGACGCGGCCACGTCGGTCCTCGCCATCGTGGCGCTGTGCGGCGGCTGGCTCTATGGCTGGTCGTGGCTGGACCCGGTGATGGGCATCGTCGGCGCCGTGCTGGTCACGGTCTGGGCCAAGGGGCTGATCGCCGACACCGGCAAGGTGCTGCTCGATCGCGAGATGGATCACCCGGTGGTCGACGAGATCCGTGAAGTGGTGGAGACACCCGCCGATACCAGCGACACCCGGATCACCGACCTGCACGTGTGGCGCGTGGGCAAGAAGGTCTATTCGTGCGCGATGACGGTCGTGACCCACGACCCGGCACTCACGCCCGATGTCGTCCGCAAGCGCCTGTCGATACACGAGGAGATCGTCCATGCGACCATCGAGGTCCACTACTGCCCCGATCTGCCGACAAGGGCTATCGGGGCGACGGCATGAGGACCTTCTTGCTTTACCTCGTCACGGCGATCGCGGAAATCGTCGGTTGCTATTTGTCGTGGCTTTGGCTGCGGCACGGCGGGTCAGCGTGGCTGCTGCTGCCTGCTGCAGCGAGCCTGGCTGCGTTTGCATGGCTGCTGACCTTGCACGACGCCGCATCCGGCCGGGTGTATGCCGCCTATGGCGGGGTATACATCGGCGTTGCCCTTTTCTGGTTGTGGGTGGTGGATGGCATACGCCCTTCGGCCTGGGATGTGGCGGGAGTCGCGGTGGCCTTGACGGGCATGGGCATCATCGCGTTTCAGCCGCGTTAACCCATGCACTCGATGAACCCGTACTTTGCCCAGCCTGACGCGCGAGGAACCCAGGATGCCCAGAATCCTGATCATTGAAGACGAGCAGAAGATCGCCTCCCTTGTGAAACAAGGATTTTCGCAAGAGGGCTTCGTGGTTGATGTCGCTTCCGATGGCATCGACGGTCTTCATCTCGCGACGACTTCCGCGTATGACTTGATCGTCCTCGACGTCATGTTGCCCGGGCGGGACGGCTGGTCGGTGCTTCAGGGAATCCGAACGCATCGGCCGGACCAGCCGATCATCCTGCTGACCGCCCTGGATGCGGTCTCGCACCGGGTGAAGGGGCTGACCGCCGGCGCCGACGATTATCTCGTCAAGCCCTTCGCCTTCTCGGAGCTGCTGGCGCGTGCGCGCAACGCCTTGCGCCGGGCGCCGGTGCGCCCGGTGGAGATGCTTCGCCTCGACAATCTCGAAATGGATCTGCTGCGGCACAAGGCAAGCAGAGGCGGTAAGCCGTTGGACCTGGCCCCGCAGGAATACCGTCTTCTGGAGTATCTGCTGCGCCACGCTGGTGAGGTTCTAACGCGCACGCGTATCGCCGAACAGGTGTGGGACATGAATTTCGACGGCGACAGCAATGTCGTCGATGTGGCGATCCGCAGGCTGCGAAGAAAGGTTGACGATACGTTTGCGCAGAAGCTGATCCACACCTTGCGTGGCGTGGGCTATGTACTCGAACAACGCGATGGGCGCGATGAAGAGCAATAACAGGCGTCCACGCTCTATCGCATGGCATCTTGCTATGTGGTACGCGCTGCTGAGCGGCGTGTTGATCATCGTATTCGGTGTGGTGATGTACTCGGCGCTAAATGCGCAAATGCGGTCTGACGACGACCAGGTCTTGTCCGGGAAAATCGCGGAGCTTCGCGCCGTTCTCTCTCAACGTGCCAGCGATTACAGTCGCCTGCGAGAAGAGGTTGAGCGCGAGTCTAGTACGTCGCCGGGTACCTACCTGCGTGTCCTCGATGGCAAGGGGACGGTCGTAGCAGAGACCGGAGGATCAATCGCAAAACACCTGTCGGGCATGCCGAACCGGCCATGGGCAGGGACGGCAGACAGCGGCTTCGACTGGATAGCCGAGGACGGCAATGCCTATCGAATCATGGCGAGCCACTTTGTCCTGGGTCAGAGCTTTACGGTACTTGCCGCGATGGATCGCTCCGATGACGAGAGGCTGCTCGCGACCTTCTGGCGTTCGCTGTCCATTGTAGGATTTCTGGCCGTGACAATGGCTGTTGCGCTGTGCTACGGCATTGCACTGAAAGGACTACGTCCCGTATCCAAGCTGGCAGCCATCGTGGACCAAGTGGACGTCCATCGCTTAAGTCATCGCGTGAACGAAGAACCATGGCCGGAGGAATTGCAACCACTGGCCCAAAAGTTCGATGGCCTCTTGTCCCGCCTGGAAGCGTCTTTCTCTCGTCTGTCGCAATTCTCGGCCGACATCGCCCACGAACTCCGGACCCCGCTGCAGATTCTTGGCGGTGAAGCAGAGTTGACGCTTACCCGCGCAGCATCCATGGAGGGATATCGCGCCTGCATCGAATCGGCCGCAGACGAGTACGAACGCCTGTCACGCATGGTGGATGCCCTGCTGTTCCTGGCGCGCAGCGAGCAGCCGGACGCTCATATCGATCGACAAATGCTGGATGCCAAGCAGGAAGTCATCGCTGTCTTCGACTTCTACCAGGCCATGGCCGACGAACAAAGCATCACATTCACCTGTTTTGGTGAAGGCACAATCTCGGCGGATTCGGCGCTGCTGCGCAGGGCATTGAGCAACCTGGTGGCAAACGCCTTGCGCCACACATCTGACGGCGGCCGGATTACGGTCGAGATCCAGCCGCAGCCCGAGCGCACGGTTACGCTCATCGTGAATGACACCGGCTACGGGATTCCGCCCGAGGATCTGCCCCGTGTGCTGGAGCGCTTCTATCGCGCCGACGCAGCACGCTCGCGAGAGCGACAAGGCACCGGCCTGGGCCTCGCCATCGTCCAATCGATCATGCACTTGCATGGCGGCACGATTTCGATCCGCAGCGAAATCAATCGCGGCACGGCGGTCACGCTGGCGTTTCCGAGCACGGCGGCCGCCGGCTGATCCCGCCCCCGAGCGTGCCGCCTCGGCTTGCTCGATCCCGCCCCGGCGCGAAGATGACCAAACGGACAGGTTGCGGTCATCTTCTCGTTCCTGCCTCGTCTCTATCCTGCTAACCCTCCGGGACATCAGGAGACCGGCAATACCGTCGCCTCGCTAAACACGCGTGGTCGGCCACCTCCAGTTGAAATTGGACGAGGCATTGCTTGAAGCGCGTTCGCCTCGTTCATGTCCCGGTCGGATTGCCTTTCGTAAACGATACGTGATTGAGGTGGTTATGGGGGTTGGCGTTCGACGCCTTCAGCCGGGGCGGGCGATGTTCCACAGATACGTTCTAGTCGGTGGCATTGCTACCGGCTTTCATTATTTGATTCTGCTGGGCCTCGTCGAGCTCGGCCACGTCGCGCCTGCCATAGCGGCCGGAACAGGCGCAGCAATCGGTGCACTCGTCGCCTATGCGGGCAATCGGCGATTTACCTTTTCGGAATGCACCCAATCCCACCGCATCGCGCTGCCGCGCTTTTTGCTACTGGCTGCCTTGGGGGCGGTAATGAACAGCGCAATCGTCTGGACCGGCAGCGAGTTAGTCGGATGGCATTACCTGGCGAGTCAGATCGTGGCCACGCTGTTCACGCTTTTCGTCACCTATACGTTCAACCGCTTATGGGCGTTTCGATGATGCAGCACGAACAAGGCAAAGCATTGCCTGAGAAGCGCGTGATCGAGGGAATGACGCTCTCCATCGTCGTACCGGCCTACAACGAAGAAGCGGTCATCGAAACCTTCCATCGGCGCTTGCGAGACGCGGCATCGGCCTTGGCGATTCGCCTGGAGGTGATCTACGTCGACGACGGGAGCACCGATAGGACACCGGTGATCGTCACTCAACTGCGCGATTCCGATCCGGCCGTCGGTTTTCTTCGGTTCAGCCGCAATTTTGGCAAGGAGATCGCGGTCAGCGCCGGCCTGAACCATGCCAGAGGCGATGCCGTTGTCGTGATTGATGCGGACCTCCAAGACCCGCCCGAATTGATTCCCTCGATGGTGGAGGCATGGCAGCGGGGCGCGGACGTCGTCAACATGCGGCGGGCCAGCCGCGCCGGCGAAACCATGCTCAAGCGGGCGACGGCGCACCTGTTCTACCGGGTCATCAATCAGCTCGCCGAGGTCCCGATCCCGGAGGATGTCGGCGACTTTCGATTGCTGAGTCGCCGGGCGGTGGATGCGCTGAATCGCATGCCCGAGCGCAATCGCTTCATGAAGGGATTGTTCGCCTGGATCGGATTCCAACAGGAAACGCTGACCTACCATCGTGATGCCCGCGCGGCCGGGAGCAGCAAATGGCCGTACTGGCGTCTGTGGAAACTGGCTATCGAAGGCATCACGGGTTTCTCCGCCGCGCCCTTGAAGTTCGCTCTGTATTTCGGCTTTGCGTCCGCCGCTGCCGCCTTCATGGCGTTGGCGTACTTCCTGATCAAGACGTGGCTGCTCGGTGACCCCGTCCCCGGATTCCCGACCACGATTGTCACCGTCCTGTTCCTCGGCGGCGTGCAAATCGGGTCGATTGGCGTCTTGGGCGAGTACGTCGCCCGGGTCTTTATCGAATCCAAGGGAAGGCCGCTGTATTTGATCGACACCTATCAGCCCGCCGACCTGTGTTTGCAAGACGAGAAGACCAAGAACCGATGAAGCAGATCCCTACGACCGAGGTAGTCGCAAGCCAAGCCATTCCTCGAAAACACACGCTCCTTTACCTCATTCTCGCGGCGGCGATCTTGCGACTGTTGTCGTTGGGCCTATATCCGCTGATGGATACGACGGAAGCGCGTTATGCGGAAATTGCCCGCATCATGGTCGAGCTCGACGACTGGGTGACGCCATGGTTCGATTATGGCGTGCCTTTCTGGGGCAAGCCGCCGGCGTCGTTCTGGCTTACCGCGATCAGTTTCAAGATCTTCGGCATCAGTGAATTCGCTGCGCGTCTGCCGCATTGGCTCGCCGGGGTGGCGGTTGTCTGGCTGAGTTGGGGCATGGCGGCACGCCGTTCGCCGAGGCTGGCCCTCTACACCACCACCTTGCTCCTCGGCTCGGCGCTCTTCGTCGTGTCCGCTGGCGCCGTGATGACCGACATGGCCATGCTGGCCGGCACCACGATGGCGATGCGTGGCTTCTGGCTCGGACTGCATGGTGCCGACGAGGACCGTCGGCGCGAGCGCTGGTGGCTGTTCATTGGCCTTGGCGTTGGTTTGTTGGCCAAGGGTCCGATTGCCTTGGTGCTGAGCGCAATGCCGATCGCACTGTGGGCGGTCTTCTCTGGAAACGTCGCCACGGCCTGGCGTGGTTTGCCCTGGCTGCGGGGCGTCCTGATCACACTAGTGATTGCCGTACCCTGGTATGTCCTGGCCGAAATCCGCAGCCCCGGGTTTCTGGATTACTTCCTGATCGGTGAGCACTGGAATCGATTCCTCGTTCCCGGTTGGAAGGGTGATTTGTATGGTTCCGCGCATGATTTCCCGCACGGCACCATCTGGCTGTTTTTGTTTGCGGATTTACTGCCATGGACATTGCTGTTACCCGCCTTTTTTGTATTCCGGCTTTCCAAGCGTACGCAAGACAAATCGACCGGCGGCGATCGCGGTTGGCGAATCTATTTGTGGCTCTGGGCGCTCACGCCCGCCGTCTTCTTCACGTTTGCCGGAAACATCCTGTGGCCCTACGTCCTGCCTGGGTTTCCAGCGCTGGCGCTGCTGGCGGGCGGATGGCTGGAACGCGATCCCGAACCGAAGCGGGTCGACCGCCTTCTGACGATGGGCCTGGTCACAACGCTGGTCGTGTTCTCCGCATTCATCGTGAGTCTGCACGTGACCGGGCGGGATGAAGACAAGTCCCAGAAAGCGCTCGTGGTCGATTATGAGACCCGAAAGCGGGCGGACGAAACGCTTATCTACCTGGGAAGGCGTCAGTTCTCGGCGGACTTCTACAGCAGGGGCAAGGCCCAATTCGTCCCTGATGTCACAACGCTAACCCAGTACCTCCAGCGCACCTCGGCATACGTCGCCATCCCGAATGGGCAGACGGCCACACTGCCGCCAACACTCGCGCAGTCGTTGCAGCGCGTGAGTGTGCATGGACGCTACACCCTGTATCTGGCCAAGCATGGGGGTGGGAAGTGAGGAGCGCTGTGGAATTCCGAGGCCTCGTCATCGTCGCATTGATTGTTGCGACGAGCGCGAGCATGGCGTCGTCGCCCGACTTGCCGTTGACACTGAATCAGGCTGTGGACATCGCCGAACATCGCAGCACTTCGATAATGGCCGCGTGCGCCACCTATGCGTCGGCGCGAGGTGAGTTGGACGATACCCGCGGCCTGTTGTGGAACAACCCGGAAGTTGCGATCGAGCACCGGCGTCGTGAACTATTTCAGACAGGCGGGCCCGATGCGCGCCGCACCGACAACGGCATTGGCATCAGTCAGACATTCGAGCTCGGCGGTCAACAGGGAGCACGCCGTGGCGCGGCGCAAGCCTCTCTCGAGTCTGTCAAGTGGACGATCGCAACTACGCGGCGCGAGGTGCGTGCCGAGGCGGCGATCCGTTTCATGGAACTCCTTGCCGCACAGGAACGCATCCGCATCAACGAGCAAGCGCTTGAAACTTTTCGACGCGGCGCCGAGTTGGTAACGAAAAGGGTGCAGGCAGGAGAGGAAGGCCGCCTCGAAGGCAATCTTGCGCAGGTCGAAGCCGAGCGCGGAGCGAATCAACTGGCAATGGCGAGGGAGCAGCTGACACAGGCGCGTAGTGCGTTGGCCGTACTCCTGCAACTGGATCTTGACAAGGTGCGAGAAGCACTGGGGGACCTCGATGGACCGCCAGCCGAGTATACGCTGACGGAGTTGCTGGACATCGCCGCACGGCGGCCATTGCTACAGGCGTTCGCGGCGAAGACAGAGGCAGCCAAGCACCGTCTGGCAGTGGAGCGTGGCGCGGTCTACCCGGATCTGACAGTGGGGCTGAGCTATAGCCCTGAGCGCGGCATCGATGGGCAGGACCGCATCACGACGTTGAGCTTCTCTTTACCGCTACCGCTCTACCGCTGTTCCGGAAAAACGGCAGCGGCATAGGACGCGCACTGACGGAACTCGATCAGGCAACGATTGAGCGTCAATCGGCAGAGCGGATCACTCGAACGGATGTCACGACACTTTGGCAGCGCTTCGAGAGTCTGAGGCAACGCACGGAGCGGTTGCAAAGGACAGTCCTGCCAAGTCTCGAAGAAAACCAGAAACTTTCACTCAAGGCACTGCAAGCAGGAGAAATCGGTCTCCCCCAATTTCTCTTGGTGCGTCGTCAATTGCTCGATAGCGCCCTGGATCTGCTCGACGCACGCGCCGAACTCCAGCGGACCCGCATTGCCCTGGAAAACAGCGCCGGATGGCCTGAGGCGCTTGAACCCCTCGCAGCGTGTATTCCGGAGGCGCGACCATGAGATTGAAAGTCCTGACAAGACCAGGTTGCGTCATCCTGTCCTTCGCGCTGCTTGCTGCCTGCGGTGGCCAAGACGACACGGCAAAGCACCCGGCCCCCGCGGCCAAACAAACGCATCCACTCGCGCTATCCGCGGACGAAATACGTAACGCGGGAATCAGCGTCGAAGTCGTGCAAGCACAACGCCAGAGCGAAACGCTCAGGCTGACGGGAACGATCGTTCCAGACCAAACGCGAATTGCAAAGATTCTGCCGATGTTGTCAGGCCGCATCGTATCGGTTCGGGTCAGCCAGGGCGACCCTGTCGATAGCGGTCAGAGCCTGGCAGTCCTGGAAAGCGCGGATCTGGGCGAAGCCCGGGCCGCCTTCCGCCAGGCGAAGAGCGAGGCCTCCCTGGCCGATGCCGCACTGGACCGGGCGCAACAGCTTACGGTGGATGACATCATCCCGAAGAAAGACTTTTTGCGGGCCAAGGCGGATGCTGAGCGGGCGCACGCCGCGCTGGATGCCGCAGCTGCCAAACTTCGGCTGTTCCACGTCTCGCCCGAAAACGATGGTGAGCGCGCAAAGGATCCGATTTATCCCCTGGTGGCGCCATTCTCCGGAACGATCATCGACCAAAAGGCCGTTCGCGGGGAACTCGCGCAACTCGACCAGTCACTGTTTACCCTTGCCGATTTGCGAACCGTATGGGTCGAGGCCGATGTTTTCGAGAAAGACCTTTCCGCGATTGCGACCGGCATGCCGGCACGCATCACTGTTGCCGCCTACCCGGACAGGGAGTTCGAAGGAGCGGTGCAGTATCTCGGCGACACCATGGACATTACGACACGCACCATCAAGGCGCGCATTGCGGTACGCAACCCGGAGCGAAAACTCAAGGCGGGGATGTTCGCCACCGTGATGCTCGATGCCGGATCGGCGACCGAGGCGCTCATCGTGCCCGAGCAGGCGGTGTCGATGATCCAGGGGCAATCGGCAGTGTTCGTTGAAGACGGCCAAGGCTTCGATGTCCGCGTCGTAGAGACGGAGGCCATGGGTGGAGGGAGGGTACGCATCAAGACGGGCCTTTCAGCAGGCGAGCGCATTGCCGTATCCGGGATCTACGAGCTCAAGGCCAGATTGCTCAAGTCCCAGATCGGCGGCGACGACTGAGGTGACCCCATGCTGAAAAGGATCGTCGATTTTTCATTGGGCTATCGCCTCCTCGCCCTGGTTGGACTGGCCATCATCATCGTGCTCGGTGTGCGCGCATGGCAGACTGTGCCGGTCGACGCCTTCCCGGATGTGACGCCGGTACAAGTCGGCGTAGTCACAGAGTCCCCGGGACTCGCTCCCGCCGACGTGGAGAGACTGCTTACCCTCCCTGTAGAGTCATCACTCGCGGGACTGCCGGGTGTTCGCGCCATCCGGTCGATCTCCCTGTTCGGCTTGTCAACGGTGACCGTGTATTTCGAGGATGGCGTCGATATCTATTTCGCGCGGACGTTGATCAACGAGCGGCTCCAACAGGCCAAAGCCCGCATCCCTGCAGGGTACGGTGAGCCCGAGCTATCACCCAATGCCTCCGGACTCGGGCAGGTGTTCTGGTACACCGTGGAGGCGGCCGACGAGAAGCTCTCCGATATGCAGCTTCGCACGATTCAGGACTGGACCATTCGTGTCCAACTGCGTACTGCCCCCGGCGTCGATGAGGTGGTGTCCTGGGGCGGGCAACAGATGCAGTACCAGGTGCTGATCGACCCGAACAAGCTCATCAAGTACGGCATCGGCTTCAAGGAAGTTATGGAGGCGTTGACGGCCAACAACCGGCTCGTGGGCGGCGGTTACCTGAGCATGGATCGCGAGCAGTACCTCGTTCGCGGGGCGGGACTTGTCGAGCAGGCCGGCGACATTCGCAACATTCCGCTTCTCACCGCAAACGGAACATCGGTCCGCATCGGGGACATTGCCGAAGTGCGTGAAGGCGGCGGGCTGCGCCCCGGTGCCGCGACGCGCGATGGTCGGGAGGTGGTGCTTGGCATGGCCCTGCAACGTATTGGCGAGAATGCCAAGACCGTGACCCAGGCGGTGCGGGAAAAGCTGGAGGCCGTGCGCGGCACGCTGCCGGCCGGGGCGCAAATCGATACCGTCTACGATCGCACCGAGCTCGTGGACAAAGCGGTCTCGACCGCGACACGTGCCCTGATTGAGGGCTCGGTGCTGGTGGTGATCGTCTTGTTCCTGTTTCTGGGCGAGATGCGTTCCGCGATCGTCGTGGTGCTCGCCCTGCCGCTGGCAATGCTGATCGCGTTCATTCTGATGCAGCAATTCGGACTGAGCGCCAACTTGATGTCCCTTGCGGGCTTGGCCATCGGGATCGGCATGATGATCGACGGCGCGGTGGTGTTGGTCGAGAACGCCTACCGTCTTCTCAGTCATCGGCGCGATTCGAATCTCAGCCGTGTCCATATCATTCGCGAAGCGGCGCACGAGGTCGTCAAACCAGTCGCCTTCGCGATTCTGATCATCATCACGGTGTTTCTGCCGCTGTTCACGCTCTCCGACATCGAAGGCAAGCTGTTCAAACCCATGGCGCTATCCATCAGTTTCGCCATGGTCGGCTCGCTTGTGTTGACCCTTACCATCATCCCGGTGCTCGCATCCTTCATCTTGCGGGCGAAGGAGGAAAGAGACAGCTTCCTGGTACGGGGGGCGAAGCGCCTTTACCTGCCGCTGCTCGATGCTGCATTGGAGCACAAGCGGAAGACGTTCGCGGCGGCCATGGTGCTGCTATTGGCAAGCCTCGCAGCCGTACCGTTCCTTGGCCGTGAATTCATGCCGACCCTGCAAGAGGGAACGTTTCTTTTCCGGATCGACAGCATTCCGTCGACTTCGCTCACGGAAAGCATCGCTGTGTCGAAGCGTGCCGAAGGAATCCTTTTGAAGTTCCCGGAGGTACGCACCACCGTTGGGCTCGTGGGGCGCGCAGAGAGCGGTGAGCCTGAGGACGTGAACCATATCGAATTGTTGGTCGATCTCAAGGACCGTTCGAGCTGGAAACGATCGATGTCCTATGCCGAACTGAGCGATGCCATGCAGGCCGAACTGGAGCGTGCGCTCCCGACGGCGCTCGTGGCGACCGGCCAACCGATACAGACCCGGGTGGACGAGCTGATTTCCGGTATCAAGGCTCCGCTGTCGCTCAAGGTCTATGGTGATGATCTGGCCACGCTTGACCGTCTTTCAGGACAGATCAAGACCGTCCTGGAAAGCGTGAACGGCGTGACGGATTTGGCGCTCGAAGCAAACAGGGGCAAGCCGCAAGTCACGATCAGCGTGGACCGCGAGGCAGCGGCTCGCTACGGCATCACCGCCGACGACATCTTGCAGGTGGTACGAGTCGGCGTAGGCGGCGAAGCCGCGGGTGTAGTGCTCGATGGTACACGGCGCTTCGATATCGAGGTCTGGCTCCAACCGCAATTTCGCGGCAGCCCGGAGGCGATCCGGGCACTGCCCATACGTTCGCCTGAAGGCGCCCTTCTGCCTTTGTCTCGCGTAGCAAACGTTGAGGTCAGTGAGGGTTATTCGTTTATCCGCCATGACGGGCTGCAGCGTTTCTCCGTATTGCAGATGGATGTCCGAGGCCGGGATGTCAATGGTTTCGTACAGGCAGCCAGGGAGGCGATCGCGGCCCGGGTCTCGCTGCCTTCCGGATATCGGCTTGAATGGGGTGGATCCTTCGAGAACCAGCAGCGCGCCATGGCCCGCCTCTCCATCATCGTACCCCTGACCATCGGGCTGATTTTTATTCTGTTGTACACCGCGTTCGACTCTGCTGCACTGGCGGGATTGATTATTGCCAACGTGCCCTTCGCCCTGGTTGGCGGAATTCTGGCGTTGCTGGTCACCGGTCAATACCTCTCCGTGCCGTCGGCAATCGGATTCATTGCTGTGTTTGGTGTGGCCATGCTGAACGGGATCGTGCTGATCGCGTTCCTGAATGAACAAATGGAGCGCGCTAAAACGGTTCGCGAAGCTGTCCGTGAGGGAACGCTATTAAGGTTGCGGCCGGTGCTGATGACAGCATCGGTGGCGATTCTCGGGCTGCTGCCGATGCTCTTTTCCCAAGGCGTTGGAGCTGAAACACAGCGGCCGCTTGCGACCGTTGTCGTGGGCGGTTTGATCAGCTCGACGGCACTAACGCTGTTGCTTCTCCCATTGATGTATGAATGGCTGGTGACTCGAAGGAGTCAAAAGAGCAATGCAAACCATACCGGCGGCATTTCATGACGGACCTACCAAAAGAGACACGCTTGCGGAATATTCCTCCGGGCATCTGGGCACTCGGCTTCGTCAGCATGCTGATGGATATCTCCTCGGAGATGATCCACAGCCTGCTGCCGGTATTCCTGGTGTCGGTGCTGGGTGCGAGCGCCTTCACGGTCGGGCTCATCGAAGGCGTTGCCGAATCCGCCGCGCTGATCGTCAAGGTGTTCTCCGGCACCTTGAGCGACTATCTCGGCAGGCGCAAGATGCTGGCCGTTATCGGCTACGGTCTTGGCGCGCTGAGCAAGCCGCTGTTTGCCATCGCCACGAGCGCCGGCATGGTGCTCACTGCACGCTTCGTGGACCGGATCGGCAAGGGGGTCCGCGGCGCGCCCCGCGATGCCTTGGTGGCGGACATCGCGCCACCCGGGGTGCGCGGCGCAGCCTACGGCCTGCGGCAGTCCCTGGATACCGTCGGCGCGTTCACCGGTCCGCTGCTGGCGGTGGGCCTGATGCTGCTGTGGGCCGACGATTTCCGCGCCGTGTTCTGGGTGGCGATTATCCCGGGCGTACTCGCGGTCGCCTTGTTGTTCTTCGGGGTGCGGGAGCCGGCGCGGCATCCGCGTGAGAAGCCCGTCAATCCCGTCCACTGGCGCGAGCTCAGGCGACTAAGCCGTGCCTATTGGTGGGTCGTGGCGATCGGTGCCATCTTTACTCTGGCGCGTTTCAGTGAGGCCTTCCTGGTCCTGCGTGCCCAACAGGGCGGCCTGCCGGTGGCCTGGGTGCCGCTGGTGCTGGTGGCGATGAACATCGTTTACGCGGCTTCGGCGTATCCCTTCGGCAAATTGTCGGACAGCATGAGCCACACCAAGCTGCTGGCGCTCGGCCTGATCGTGCTGCTGGTTGCGGATCTTGTGCTGGCCTATGCCCAGTCCTGGGGCGTGGTATTCGTGGGCGTCGCCTTGTGGGGCCTGCATATGGGCATGACCCAGGGGTTGCTGGCGACCATGGTGGCGGATACCGCGCCGGCCGACCTGCGGGGCAGCGCGTTCGGCTTCTTCAACTTGCTCAGCGGTTTGACGATGCTGGTTGCCAGCGCTCTGGCTGGGCTGCTGTGGGACCGGCTCGGACCAGCTTTCACGTTTCATGCGGGCGCGCTCTTTTGCCTACTGGCGTTGGCAGCCGTAACGCTTAAGCGGTGGGGAGCCCGCGCGTCTACTTAGAGAGGGAGCGCACGAGATCGAAATCCAATCCTTCCTGAACTGGGTTGCACAGCATCCCCATTGGGCGCTGGCGGGCGTTTTCCTCGTTGCTTTGGGAGAGTCACTGGCTGTGGCGGGGCTGGTCGTGCCGGGCGCCGCAGTCATGGTCGCAGCCGGCGCGCTAGTCGCATTGGGGGCACTAGAGTTCTGGTCGACGCTGCTCGCGGCCGTCGCGGGCGCAATCGCCGGCGACGGCATCAGCTACTGGCTTGGCCATCACTACCGTGATCGCCTGCGTTCCGTTTGGCCGTTCCGCAGCCATGCGCAATGGCTATCGCAAGGGGAGAATTTTTTTCAACGCCACGGCGCCATGAGCGTCTTGTTCGGTCGTTTCGTAGGACCGGTGCGCCCGATCGTTCCCGTGGTGGCCGGCATGCTCGGGATGCCGCCGGCGCATTTCTATGCCGTGAACGTGTTGTCGGCTGTGGCCTGGGCGCCAGCCTATCTGTTGCCAGGCATGGCCTTCGGCGCGTCGCTGGCGCTGGCAGGCGCCGTGGCCGCGAGGCTGGCGGTCCTGTTGGTTCTGCTGGTTGCTTCGACCTGGATGATGTTGTGGCTGGTTCGCTGGGTTTTCCGGTTGCTCGCTCCACGGGCCGGTGCGGTCGCGCAAAGAATCCTAAGCTGGGGCGCCGGCCATCCACGCCTCAACCGGTTATTCGGCGGAGTGCTTGATCCAGCTCGGCCGGAAGCCGGAGCGTTGCTGATGATCAGCGCCTTGCTGATCGCGTCCACTTGGCTGTTCCTGGGCGTTTTGGAGGATGTGATCACCGGTGATCCGCTGGTGCGTGCGGATCAGGGCATCTATCAGATCATGCAAGGCTTGCGCACGCCATGGGGCGACAAAGTCATGGTGTTCGTGACGGAGCTGGGCGACGGCGTGGTGATAGCGCTGGTCGCCGCAGCAGTATTGGCATGGCTCATGTGGCGCAGGAACTGGCGTACCGCGAGGTACTGGGTCGCGGCAATAGCCTTTGGCCAGATCGCAGCTACCGTGGTCAAGCTGGTATTGCAGCGACCCCGGCCGCTCGTGGACCTTTACGGCGGGCTTTCCACCTACGCCTTTCCCAGTGGTCACGCCACCATGAGCATGGTGGCCTACGGTTTCCTGGCCGCACTCATCGCCGGACGATTAGCCTGGCAGCGGCGCTGGATCGTATGTGCCGTGGCCGCATTGCTCATCGGCTTCATTGCCGCTTCGCGGCTCTATCTGGGCGCGCACTGGCTGTCGGACGTGATTGGTGGCCTGAGTCTCGGGCTCGCGTGGGTCTGCTTGCTTGCGATCGCGTACTACCGGCACCCCGTGTCGACCCCGCCTCCACGGGGCCTTCCTGGTGTGGTTCTGCTCGCGTTTGCGCTCGCAGGCGGCTGGCATGTGACCACGCAGTATTCCACTGATATGCAGCGCTATGCGCCACGCCAGATGACCCAACGCCTCGACGCGGCGACGTGGTGGCAGACGGACTGGCGACGCTTGCCGGTCTATCGTCAGGACCTCGAAGGGGAGTATGAACAACCCCTCAACGTGCAATGGGCGGGAACGCTGACCAATCTGCAACGGACGCTCAGGGGACACGGGTGGCGTGAGCCGGTTTCCTTAGATGCCCGCACAGCCTTGCGCTGGTTGGCGCCGGACACAAATCTTGAGGAATTGCCCCTTCTTCCACTGGTCCACGATGGTAGATACGAGGTACTGCGGATGACATTCCCGATACCTGCGAGCCAAGAGGGGCCGCGGGAACTTGTCCTTCGCCTTTGGAAGAGCGGCGTGAACCTGGTCTCCGGTGGAATTCCGCTTTGGGTTGGCAGCGTCTCATTCGAAAAGCCCGGACGTTTCGCACTACTCACAATTCCTGTCGGAGACCAACGGTATGAAGAAGCACTTTCAATCCTGGCCCGCTCGATCAAGACGACAGGGATCCAGTTCGCACATCGAGTACGCAACGAAGATGAAATACGGACGGCTTGGCCAGGGAATGTGTTGTTGCTGCGGAATGCCAACTCCCTACACCCTCCGTGAGCGCCTGTCGACGTACGAAATCGTCCATTCGACCATCGAGATCCATCACTGCCCTGATGTGCCAACAAGGGGCCATCGGTGTCGCCATCATCTGGTTGTGGGTGATCTATGGTATTCGCTCTTCGGCCTAGGATGTGGCAGGGCGCGCGGTGGCGTTGGCGGGCATGGGCATCATTGCGTTTCAGCCAAAGTAAAGAGCGGTCATCCCTGGCTCAAGAAGTCTTGATGACCCGCCTGCACCAGACGACCTCCGGATTGCAGCCGACGGCGTAGGTGATGAGTTTCTGGCGTCCATCCGGCCTGCGCTCGCCGCGCTCGGCCAGGAAGTACACGCCCTGATCCTTGACCAGGACGACACGACATTGGTTGACAACCGCCTCGGCAAGCACGGGCCGCAGGTCGGCGCCTTTGAATCGAACAGACATGGATGTGGTCTCCAGGGAAAGGAATGAAGGGCCTCCCGCCGAGATGACGGGAGGCTGCGTGGAGGTCAGTGCCGGACAGACTTGCGGCCGGACAGGCATTGCACGCGGATGCGCCGCCAGTTGCCGTCGTCGATCAGACGTTCCAGCGTGTCGCCGAGAGAATCGAAGAACACCTCATCGATCCGTTCGACGAGCTCGCCGTCGCGGTGCAGTTCCACCGCGTACACGTCGAGCCCGCGCTCGTACAGGACAGTGACGCGCCCCTGGAACTTCGCCGTGGCCACCGTGAAGCCGATGGCCGGCGGCGTCGCGATGATGTCCTTGGGCAGCGGATCGACCCAGGTGATGTCCCGCGCACCGGCATCCACCAGCATGTGGGTGATGCGCCGGAAACCGTCGGGAGCGGGCAACTGCTCCAGTTGGTCGACCAGTTCCTGCAGCTCGGGGCAGCGCGGCTCGGGGATCGGCAGCTTCGCCGGTGCGGACCCGAGCACGAACCGCTTCACCGTGTAGGGCTGGCCGTCGGCGGTGAACTCGGTTTGCTCCTCGGGCGTGTCCGCCCGCTGACCGTCGAAGCGGCGTCTGACATAGGGTTCGACCTGCACCTTGGCGCCCTCGTCGGGCACTTCGGTCACGAGGGTGCGATCGAGCACCGCGAACTCGGCCCGTCCCGTCTTGACGATGATGGCCTCGTCGGTGGTGGCGATGACCTTGCCCTCGAAAGGCTTCGGGTCGATGTGAAAGCCCAGCGTCGAAACCTTGGGCTGGCCGTCGAAGATGTTGAACTTGAACGAACGGACGTTGGAAGGCACATGACCGACAACGAGCGTCGGCATCTGTGCGCGGATGGTTTGGGTATCCATGGGGAGACTCCTTGTGGCAACCAAGGGACTCCCGCCCGCAAGGGAGGTCTGTCCCTTGAGGGTGAGGTGGATGGACGCGGGTGCGCCCGGAGAACGAAGCAACCAGCACGGCGAACCGCGCCGCAGTCTTGAAGGTCTCGACTGCCTGGGCATGCTGCCGGCAACGCCAGCGAACATGCGGCCAGCGTGCGGCACATGGCGACGGCCGTCCGTTGGGAATCGGCAATGCGCCGGCACCGCGTTCCGCGAAAAAGGAGAGCCCCGATGTGGGGGCTCGAATGGGTTGCGGGTTACTCGTCGTCGTAGAGCGTCAGCCCGTCCAGCACGGGCGCGTCGGCATCGAAGATCAGCAGCCGCACGTCGGCGAGCGCAGCCAGGTGCAACACTTCCACGAGGGACTCCGGCATGCCCTTGGCCCGGTGCTCCTGCCGCAGCTCTTCGGCGGTGATGCCCTCGACATGCTGCAGGTTCGCATCCGTCCAGGGGGTGGCGATCAACTTCACGCCGATCGCGGGGCTGTACGGGATGCGGAAGGCGACGAACAGAAAACCGCTCGGCGTGGCGATGTCGGCCAGGTTGGCCAGATAGCGGCCGGCCTCCTCGGTGATGTGCGCCGAACTGATTTCCCAGGCACGGCTGTAGAACCCGGTTTCGAAGCGCAGGCGGCGTACCACCTCGCGCGCGGCTTCCTCGGAGTAGGTGTCGCCGACGTGCAGCGGCTGGCCGGCTTCTTCGGCCATGACGGCGTAGACGAGGTTTCGGGCGATGCCGTGGCTGGGGCACTGCGCGTCCAGCTCGGGCGGCACGTTCTGGCCCTCGGTGATCAGCGCGAAGTCGTCGCAGAAGACGCAGGCATGGCGCTCGACCTGGCTGTCCGGCAGGTGCGACTGCGAGACGTGCAGCGGCAGATAGCTCAGCGGGCAGTCGTCGTCGTAGGAAATCGCCAGCAGCCGCTGCACGGACAGGCCATCGTAGCCGCGGACGAAGGGGTTTTTGGAATGGGACATGGGATTCCTCCAGCAGAGGATGGCCGAGGCAATCCCCTGCCGGGGATTGAACCCCAGCGAGTGGATGAAGTGGCAGCCGGTCAGCCGGCCGCGGCGTCGGGCCGCCCTGGTGGCGGGCGGTGCAGGTCAGTGGAAGATGGTGATTCGGGACATGGCCGCTCCTGCGAAAAGAAGGAGGGACATGGCCCCGAACGGGGACGCATGTCCCTCGTGGGGTGGGATGAAAGAACGGTGGGTTGCCAGGCGCGGCTCACCAGCCGTTGTAGTGCAGCGTGAGGTCAGCGATGACCTGGCGCCGTTCCAGATCGAGGCCGCCGAAGTCGGACAGCCCCTCGAAGCCGCAACGCTTGAGCATCGCGCCGCCCTCGCGGGAGTTGTAGAAGCTCACCATCGCGGACAGGAACATGCGTTGACCGCTGCTCAGCACACCCAGGGCGTCGTTGAGCATCAGCATGTTGGGCCGCAGGTCCCACTTGGTGGTGGCACGCTGCAGACCTTCGCGTGTGCCGTCGCCGAACCACTCGTGGCCGGCGATCTGCGCGCCGCGCTTCCAGACCTCGAAGAAGGCCTGCGGTGCAGCGTCGAAGTGCGCCTGTTCCAGCGCCATCTGATCGAGCACGTCTTCGGGTAAAGACAGATTCATGAGAGAACTCCTTGAAGGGTGGGAATCAGGGGTGAGCGCGCTGTGTCCAGGCATGGGTATCCAGGGCGCGCTGTGCTGCGAGGTGGTTCGGGAAATACTCGACGGACTCCCGCGATACCGGGCCTTCGTCGTCTTGCGTGCCGATGTAGTGGCCGGCCGCGCTGCGCAGCACCTGTAGCGGCAAACGCTTGCCGGTCCAGGTCAGCGCCAGCGCACCACTGCGCACTGCGGTTGCAGAGGAAGATGCGGAAGGTTCAGACATGCCGTGCTCCTTGGTGGGTCGGGGAGCACGCATCCCGCAGGGGATGGGGTTCCCCTCGGGTGGTTGAGAAAAGTGCATCGTCGCCAGGCCGGCGAGCGTCCGCGGTGGGCGATGCGAAGCGGACTGGATCGGTCAACGCGGCGAACCGCGTTGCAGTCTTGAAGACCGGGACTGCCAGGGCATGCCGCTGACGACTGTCAGCAACGCATGGCGTGAGGATGGGCGCGAAGCATGGCTGCCGTCGCAGGGAAAACCGAATCGCGGACGGCCCGCTTTAGGGCAGGCCCGCGTCACGGGACAAGGCAAGGACCAGGGCGCCGAAGGCCACGTGGGCCTTCGGCTGGAGAGGAAGGAAAACCACCTGTGGGCTGCGTCAGCGCGGGCCGTCGTCAAAGCCGTTCGCTGCGTCAGCAATCGCACCCGGCCCGTTTCGTGGCTGGGGCCGGAATCCTCTGGCGTGCATCCACACACAAAGGGAGCCCGTTGTTCCGCCGGCGGGCACCGGCACGGAATACCCTCGGCCCAAGGGGCCTCCTCACGGCTCGCGCGGCGGCAAGGCGTCAGGAAGCCCCTCATGACCGAGGCAAGGCACACCGATCAAGGGAATGGCGGCGGGCGCGATTCGTGGGAGCAATGACCTTCTCGCCCCGTCGCCCGATGGCGGGCAGACGGGGCGCGCACACCGTTGCAGAAGGAGACGCGTGCTTTGGAGTCCCGCGCGGTGCGGGACGTTTGCCTCGCCGCCAGTGAAGGGCCGGCGCGGCAGGGGGAAGCGAGGATCAGGACGCCTTGGAGGCAGCGCGCCGCTTGCGCGGTGCGCTGCGCCGGCCCGTCGGGGACTCGATCGGCAACGTACCCTTGCAGTCCGGGTAGCGCGAGCAGGACCAGAACGCGCCGCTCTTGCCCTTGCGCTGCTGCATCGGTGCGCCGCACTGCGGGCAGGCCGGCGCCGGCGGCAGGTTGATCGAGAGCGTCGCGCCGCGGTACTGCTGCACGAGCTGGCCGACCCACACGGACTGCTTCTCGAGGAAGGTGTCCAGCGCCATCTGGCCGGCCTCGATCATGTCGAGCGCCTGCTCCCACACCGCCGTGGTGCCGGGGTCGGCGATGGCCGAGGGCACCGCATCGATGAGCGTGAATGCCGCGTCGGAAGCGCGGACGGCGCGGCCTTTCTTGACCAGGTAGCCGCGACCGATTAGACCGTTGATGATGTTGGCGCGTGTCGCCTCGGTGCCGATGCCGGTGGTATCTCGCAGCTTCTGTTTCAGGCGCGGGTCGGTCACGAACTTGGCGACGGTCTTCATGGCCTTGATCAGCTCGCCCTGTGTGTAGGGTTTGGGCGGCAGCGTCTTCAGCGCCTTGAGATCCACCGTTCCGACCGGGCAGGACAGGCCCGCATGCAGGGCGGGCAGCACCTGGCTGCGCTGCGCATCCTCGCCATCGGCATCGTCCGGCCCCGGCGTCGCCAGCCCCTCACGCCAGCCGATGACGGCGATCTGCTTGCCCACGGCCGCCAGCGACTGACTGCCGCACGAGAACTGCGCTACCGTCCGGTCGAACTCATGGTGCGGGAGGAACTGCGCGAGGTAATGAGCGCGGATCAGCCGGTAGACGGCCAGTTCCTTCTCGTTCATGGCCGACAGGTTGGCGGGCTCCAGCGTCGGGATGATGCCGTGGTGAGCCGACACCTTGCCGTCGTTCCATGCACGCGAGCGCTGTTGGCGATCCAGGCGCTCGATCAGCGGCCGCAGGCTGGGGTCGGTCTTGACCAGGCTGTCGAGTACGGTCGGTACCTCGGCCAGCATGCTCTCGGGCAGGTAGCCCGAATCCGAGCGCGGATACGTTGTCGCCTTGTGCGTCTCGTACAGCGCCTGGGCAATGTCCAGCGTCTCCTGCACGTCGAGGCCCAACTGCTTGGAGCACACCTCCTGCAGCGTGCCCAGGTCGAACGGCAGCGGCGGCCCTTCGCGAACGCGCTCGGTTTCTACCGACAGCACCTGGGCGGAGCCGGCCGTGCGCAGGCGCTCGGCGGCCTGCTGCGCCACCGGCTGTTGCAGGCAGCGGCCCGCATCGTCGGTGCTGCCTTGCGGCGGCGTCCAGCTTGCGACGAAGGACTGGCCTGCATGCGAAAGCGCAACCTCGATGGCCCAGAACGGTACGCAAACGAATCGCGCGATCTCGCGATCACGATCGACGACCAACTTCAGCGTCGGCGTCTGCACGCGCCCCACCGACAGCACGCCGGCATAGCCGGCCTTGCGCCCCAGCAGTGTGAACAAGCGGCTCAGGTTCATCCCGATCAGCCAGTCGGCGCGTGATCGGGCGAGTGCGGAGAAATACAGCGGCAGCGTCTCGGCGGACGGCTTGAGCGCACCCAGCGCTTTGCGGATCGACGCATCGTTGAGCGCCGACAGCCACAGGCGCTGAATCGGCCCGCGGTAGCCGCATAGGTCGATGATCTCGCGGGCGATCATCTCGCCCTCGCGGTCGGCGTCGGTCGCAATCACCAGCTCGCCCGCCTTGGCGATGAGCTGCTGCACGACCTTGAATTGCGCTGCGGTCGCCGCCTTGGGCTCGACACGCCAACGCTCAGGAAGAATGGGCAGTTGCTCGATGGCCCAGCGCTTGTATTGCTCGCCGTAGCCTTCGGGTGGAACCGCCTCCACCAGATGACCGATGCACCAGGTCACGACGACACCGGCGCCGCTGTAGCAGCCGTTGCCGCGTTGACCGGCACCCAGCACACGGGCGATGTCCTTGCCCTGGGACGGCTTCTCGCACAGGAACACGCGCATGAAGCCTCCTTGAAAATGTGCGGTTCATCGGATGGGCGTCAGCTTGGCGGGGCCAGGAGATGCCGGCAGCAAGGAAGCCGATTGATGCAGACACCGCTTTGTGATCGGCAGGCGGTCCGTTGCAGCAGCGGTGCGCATAGACCGCAGGAGCTGGCACAGCAAGAGCGTCGTTTCGGGAGGGCGGCTGGAACTCTGTGGACGACCTTGGAGCTATCCCCTGGGGATAGCTCGCTGGTGCATCGCGGGCGTATGACGGTTGCTACAGCCGCCCTCGGGGGAACGGCGATGGGCGAATTACTGTCCGCCGGCGGGCTTGGCGCTGAGCGCTACCGACTCGATGCGGTACGGCAGGATGCCCACGCGCCGCGCCTCGACCTTGAACGTCACGCGCTCGTTGTCGTCGGCGTCTTCCCATTCGTCGCGCACGGTGCGGCCCTCGACCAGCACCCGCATGCCTTTCTGGTACAGCGTCTTCCAGTGCTCGGCGTCGCGGTGCCACAGCTCCACGGGCGCCCAGAAGCCGCCGCGATCTTCGTACTCGCCGTCCTTCTTCGGGATCGGGTTGTCGAAGTAGACGTTTAGGCGAAGCAGCCGGCGTGGCTCGTCGTTGCCGTTCGGAAATTCGCGGTAGTCCGGCGCAGAACCGATGTTGCCCTCGCCGACGAAGTGCGTGCTCATGGTGACTCCTTGGTGGTGGGTGGAACGGACGCGGTATGCCCGTGGACGCGTCGCAGGTAAGCCGCTTCGGCCTGCGCGGCCTTGCTGGCGCATTCCAGGGCTTGGCGAGCGATGCTGTGGGTCAGGCTGATCTGCATGTTCAGCACGATGCGCTGCAGTTCCATCGCGTACAGCTCGTCGATCAGCGAGGCCGGCGTCGCGGGGTTGGCCAGCAGGGCCTCCCACAACGCCACGCCCATGGAGGAACGGTCGAGGTTGCGCCAGCGCAGGAAGGTCGTCCCTGCGCCAGTGGCCTGCTGGGCCAGTTGCACGTGGAGCAGGCTGAAGGGGTAGGCGCGCGCCTGGGGCAGCACGCGCCGCTGCGCCAGGCCAATCACGTCGTCGCGCAGCGCTGCGCACTGGCTGGCCCAGGTCTCCAGACTCCCCTTACCCTTAAAAGGCTGTAAAAGGCCTTTTAGGTAGCCTGCGTGTTCCAGCCGCTGGAAGTCCGCCTGTGCCAGTGGAATGAAGCGCGCTGGACGGCCGGAAGAAGAAAGAGCCGTCATGCCTTGGAGCCCTCATCATCTTGTCCTGCGACATCGCCTGCGCCATCGGCAATGCCAGACTCCATAGCGTCAGCGACCGATGCCTCGGGCCGACTCCCCCGCCGTGCGATGGGTGGCGCAAAGCGCGAGCGGTGGGTGCCTTCGAGCACGTCCTGCGGCAACTCGCCGAACTTCTCCTGCGCCGCCCGCGCCGCGGCGTTCTTCGCCGCGAAGTCGTCGCGCGTCGTGCCGGAGTAGCGGTACTGCTGCGCCAGGGAAAACAGGCTGCGCAGCGCATGGGCGCCGTCATTGAGCCAGCGCTCCAGCGTGCCGCGGTCGATCAGTGCCGTGTGGTGGGCCAGGATCAGTTTGCGTGCGAGGTCGTCGTAGTCGGCCAGCAGGTACACCGCCATGAAGCCGAGCTGCGCGTTGACGAACAGCGGCAGCTTCACCGGCTGCACGTTCATGTTCTCGCCCAGGGACAGCGCGGGCGGCACGTCAGCCAGCGCCTGATCCACCTGTTCGCGCAACGTCTGCAGGCTGGCTTTGGTCTGCGTGAGCTTGTCTTCGATGCGCAGCATCCACCAGTCCGAGTAGGGGTCGTCCTGCTCGGCGCCGCGCTTCATCTTGTTCATCACGCTGATGTAGCCGTTGAGGCCGATGATGCCGGGACGCCCCTCGGCCGGCGCGCGACCGTGCCAGATGCGCGATGCGTGGTGGGTGTGCAGCGTCAGCGACATCGCGCTGCGCAGTGATCCGAGATTCAGTTGCAGGGGTTCGTTGGCCATGGGGACGACTCGCGGTGAATGAACGAGTCGCCAGCATCGGTTCCAGCCGGAAGGCCGTCAGTCAACAAACCGCACCCAACGCGCGCCCGGTTTGTCTGTTTGTCCGTCAATGGAAGGCTGTCTGTACCAGCCATCCCCTGGGGATAGCCCTGCTGAAGGTGATGATCGGGATGAGCGACCGGCAACCGGCGGAAGGCTGCCTGTTCGGCCTATCCCCAGGGGATAGCCGGATCGCTCAAGGGTCGTGCAGGGCCGACCGCAGCCGCGCCAGGTAGGCACGTGCCACCTCGGGGTCAGTGGCACGGGATGCCGGCGGTGGTGATGGCGTAGATGGCGGGGGCGCTGGCGGCGCCGATGCACTTTCTCCGGCCCAGACCTTGAACTCTCCGCGGATCGCCTTCTGGATGATGCCGAACAGGTAGCCGGCCGGGTTGCGCACCGCGCTGTTGCGGCAGCGTGCCGCCCACTCGTCGAGCACCGCCTGGCGCTGCGCCTCGTCCACCTGCTGCAGCGCCACCAGCGCGCCGGCCTGCTGCTCATCCTTCAAGCGCAGGAAACGCTCGGGTAGTCGCAGGTTCTGCAAGGCCCTCGCGCGCGGTACTGTACGTACTTCATTTATACGATCCTTACGTACTGTACGGTCTTCCTTCGGATTCCGAATAGAGCCATCCGGCGCGGGTTTCGGCCTCACTTCGGATTCCGAAGACGGTGGATTTGCATTCCGAAGCAAGCCTTCTGTGCCGTCTTCGGAATCGTGGTTGCCGCCCTCCTGTGGATAACTTGGCGTCACCCAGCCATGCCGGGCCATGTGCTGCGCCAGCACCTGCAAGCGCGTCGGCAACGTGCGGCCGCTGAGCAGCGGGTCTTCGGCAATCTCCTTCAGCGTGTGCATGCCGACGATCTGCACCGCCTTGGCGGCATGGGTGAGGGCCTGGCTCACCAGGCCCAGATAGTCGGGGTCGAGCTGCATCGCCTCGAAGGGCGTCAGCGGTTCGTCGTGCAGGACATAGAGGTTGCCCAGGATGCGACCGGTCTTGGGGTCGCGGCGGCGGCGTACCAGGCTGAGCCAGCGCGTCAGGCGCAGCAGCGTCAGGGCGCGCGCGACGGTCTCGTGCGAAGCTTGCGCCCCGCACGGCATCGTGGCCAGGTAAGGCCGGAGCTGGTCATAGGTCGGAAAAGCCGTCACGCCGTCGTCGTTGAGCTGGAAGCGGAAGACCTGCCAGGCGTTGCGCTCCAGCGGCGTCAGGCGTCGGTCGAGGAACAGCGCGCGCGGCACGCTTTCATGGCGATTGCCGCTATACAGGAAGCCGTCGCCGGGTGGCGCCGTGCCTGGCCCTTTCGCCAGGTTCTGCAGCGCATCGTCGAACAGCGACGACAGCGCCATGGGACCATCGCGCCGTGGTGCGCTGCCCGTCGCCATGGTCTACACCAGCCCCTGGTCGATCCAGTTCCGTATCGCCGCCCACACCACCGACATCGGCAGCGTCAGCATTTCGGCGAGGTCCATGGTCAGACCCAGCATGGCCAGTTCGTCGTCCAGCGCGATATGGCGCTCGGTGACTCCGGCCTTCCAGTGCTTCCACAGGGCGGTTTCCTGCGCCTCATCCAGCACCGGGTGCCGCCCCTTGCGCTTCGGCAGCCCGAGGATGTCGCGCCGCAGGGCGACTTCCTGATGCGTGAGACCGTAGAAGCGGCTCACCATCTCTGTACTCGCCCCCAGGCGCAGCATGCGGTCCACCGTGGCGATTTCCTGCTCCACGTCCTGCACCTGGTTGAGCAGCCGCTTCAGCACCTCGCGGTTGATCGAGACCGAACACCACGACACGGTGGTGTTGACCAGCACGCTGACCAGCGCCGGATGCTTGAGCGCATCCAGCTCCTCTTCGCCGAAGCCCATCGCCTTGCAGCGGCGCAGTTGGCCGTTGCGCAGATCGTGCAGCGCCTGGGCGATGACGGCCTGATTGAGCGGATGGGGTGACGACATGGCGGTCTCCCTCGCTCAGGAACCATGGCCTGGATTGGCGGACACCGCACCGCTCTCCAGGTCCAGCAGTCGGCGCGCCAGGCGCAGTAGCCGGAACAGCTTCACCAGGCCGGCATCGCTCAGACGTATGGAAGCGCCTCCGCTGCTGTGCAGCAGCGGCGCCAGGTCGTCGGCCAATCGCGTACGATCAAACCCTGTTGCGGGTGCCGGCGCTTCGCTTAGCGCATCGAGCAGGGTCAGCACGGCACGAGCGAAAGCAGTCAAGGCCTTCGCTTGTGCAGCGGGTGGAGCCATGCAAACGAAACCGATACCGCGCTCGCTGGGCTCGATGTGCCCGCCGACCGCCGCCTCCTCGGCGACTTCGCGAGCGAATTGCGCGATATGCACGCGGAGCCGGTCCGGTACGTCCAGTCCGGGTTCGATGTACCAGACATCCGAGATGGGGTAGAGCCCGCCGACCTGCACGGGAATCGCGCGCAAGGCATTGGCCTCGAAGTCGGGCAGCTTGTCGCCCAATTGGTCGGCCACCAGGCGCTGAATGGATTGCAGGCGTTCGGTGGTCGGCGCCGGAGACACGATGTGCCCCTGCAGGCGCTCCGTATTGCGGTCGGCTGGCACTGGCGCGGCGCCTTCTCCTGCGGCTTGGCCGCTGGCAGCCGCGGGAGCCGCAGCAGTCTGTGGCGGGGGAAACTCGGCAGCGGGTCCAACCGGTGTACCGGCCTGTGGTGTAATTGGCATCGCCGGAGGTGGCGATACGGGCCATGGTGCCGCAGACACGCTGGGGGCAATCGGGCTTATCGGCGACGGCTCGCTGGTCAACGCCCGCTGCCGAGTTTCGCTGTCGTTGATTTCCAGGCCCAGCGTGTCGTAGTCCGCTTCCAGCAGCTCGGCCATCTGGCCCACCAACTCGTCCTGCATTCTCTGGAGCGAGAAGCCGTCCGGCTGCGTGTCGAACTGCGACAGCACATCCTGGAACAGCGAGGCGAAGTCCACCGTGAGGTGACGGCCCAAGGCGCGCTGTTCCCAGGTGCGCTCGCATGCCTTGCGCAGCACCGCGAGCCGTTCCACCTGGTGCCGGCCCAGCCCACCGTACAGCACCGTCGGGATTGCCGGCAGCAGGTAGCGGATCGCGTCCTGCATGCGGCTGATGTGCGATTGCTGCACCGGGTAGCCGTCGGCCGTCAGGCGTCGCGCCAGTTCGGACTGGGTGAGCGTGCTGCCGGTTTCCTGTTCGTAGAACTCGCGTGCTTTCTCCACCCCCAGCGCACGCTCGATGAAGGTCAAGCCGCCGCGCAGCTCATTTTCTGCCAGGTGGCCCGTCAAGGCGACGATCTCGCCCCGTTCCGGCCAAGGGCGAAAAAGGCAGGAGATACGGAAGAAGCGTTCCTGCTTGGTCTCAGCCCACAGCTCGCGAAGGATTGCCAATCGCGTATTGCCGCCATTGCGAATGATGAAGTGTTCTTCGCCGGGCCTGCGCGTGATCGCCGGTGGAGCATCCAGTCCGCGCTCGCGGATGGATGCCTTGATTTCTTCATAAGCCGGGTTGCGCTTGACGCGAGGGTCGTGGTCATACGGGCGCAACTGGTCCAGCGTCACGATCATCGGCGTGTCGGCGATCGGATCGCTCAACGTCATGGCGGCGGGACCGTTGCGCTGAAATCCGGCGGCGAGCAATTTGTCCGCCATGTCACGAGGGGTCATTTCAGCCATGCCCGCCTCCCATCGCCTTGGCATCGAGGGCGCAACGGGCCTCGCGATCGGCACGGCGGATCTGCGCCCGGGCATTGAGGCTGGCCCGATGGTCACTGGCCGTCGAACTGGTGTAGATCGGCGCACAGCCGCGCTTGGTGAACTTGAGATGGCCTCCAGGCGTTCGCTTGACGTGCCAACCCTCCGCGAGGGCGAACTCGATCAGGGCGCGCAATCGCTTGTGGCCGCGCGCCAGTTCATGCGCGTTCGCCATGGCGGGCTCCCCTGGAATCATTGGGCTTGCCTGTCACCAGCGCGAAGCGCTCGCGCCACGTCGGAAAAAGCTCTCCCGCCAGGGCTCGCATGGTCTCCAGTGCGGCCGGCGCGACCCGCCCCAGAGGTTGTCGGTACTCGACGCGGTGCACCGGCAGGCCCTTCGTCGATGCGCGGGGATAGGCCTCGATGGCCGGAACGTCCGTGTCCAGCACATGCACGCCGACTTGGCCCGCGAACACGTCGCGCAATGCCTGTTGGATCAACTTCGCATTCGACGAAACCGGATGGACACGGTTGATCAGCAGATGCAACGGAGGGGGCGCTATACCGAGATGCCGGTATGGGGAGATGTCCTCGATCAACTGCAGGGTTCCGCGACGCAGTTCGCGCGCAGCCAGGATTTCCGGGGTCACGGGCGAAAGCGCGACGTCCGAGGCGAGTACCGCCATTTCCAGCAGCACGCTGCGTGCACCCTGGGTGTCGATCAATACCAAGTCATACTGCGTTGCCAGGGTGGGCAACAGGTGGCGCAGACGCAAACGCCCATCCGGGGCGTGCAGCAGCAGCGTGTTCAGCTCGCCCCGGTCGTCATTGGACAGAACCAGGTCCAGGCCGGCGATGGCGGTCCGCGATACCAACTGCTCCAGGCGCTGCTCATTGAATGCCAGCAACTCGTAGATGCCGCCAGGGGCTCGGTGCGCCAGTTCATAGTAGGACGACAGCGTGGGCTGTACGTCGAGGTCGAGTAGCAGCACGCGCAGGCCGGCGTCGGCAACCAAGCCGCCCAGATTCGCCGCAGTGGTTGTCTTGCCGACACCGCCCTTCGTGGAAATGATGGATATGACCTGCATCAGGCTCTCCTCGTAGATGTTCTGTGAATCCGTTGGAGAGCCGGTCACACCCGGTTCTTGATGCGTTCGCTGATCCAGAGGTCCACCTCGGTCGAATCCCAGCCGACGGCGCGAACTCCAAGGCGCAGTGCCTGGGGAAACTCGCCTTTCTTCATCAGGCTGTAGATGTGGGCGCGCTTGAATCCAGACTTGGCTTCGACTTCGTCGAGCCGCAAGATGCGGCGCTCGCCCGGTGGCAATGCAGGCGTCTGCGACATGATGGTCACTCCTTAACGCTCAGTGGCGTTCGTTGGCGTGACCCTCATTAAATAGACATCACTGCGGGAAGCCATTGCAAATGCAGTTTCCGGAACTGCACATACAAGCTTGCAAGTCGGAATGCGACAGGAGCAGCGCGCCCGCAGGATGACGGCTCGGCTCTCTGCAGACCTAGCTAGGAGGCCGAGCTGCGCACTCTTCGGCGAGCCTGGGCGAACTTGCCATTCAGCGTGCGCTCGGTGATCCCCATGATGCCGCCGTGATGTGCGATCAGCGCGCTGACGATGGCTTCCTGTGTCCTGAAGCTCGAGTAGGGAGTGCCCGCCGGAGACTGGCCCAGGATCAGATCAAGCATGCCGCCGATGATGTGCTGGTAGGTCGATTCCGCCCGATCCGTGATCGAGCACTCGTTGCCTGCTGGCGTCACTTCGATCTGTTTCGACAATACGTGATGCTGCTCCTGCAGCATCTCAAGCTGGCGTCGGCAGTGTTTCAGCTCTGCCTTCAGTGCCTGCCGTTCCACCAGCATCGCTTGCCCCGTTTCCAGCGTGATGATGGGGTGAGCGATGCGCTCGCGGCGGCTGAAGAGAAAGGCTGGTCGTTGTTCAGGGTAGTGGTCCCGCATCCAACGCTTGAGATCCAAATGCCTGATGGTGAGGTCGGGGGAGTCCCAGAGCGTCTTGTCGTCCAGTGTGATGCCATTGCAGCCGTATGGGAGTTCGCCATTGAAGATGGCATCGTAGATACGCTCGGTGCATAGGCGTAGCTCGGCCCATCCAGGGAAGTTGAGCGTCGTGGGCATCTGCCTCGGTGACGTTATCAAGCGCAAGATGTCTTTCTTGTGTTTCAGCAAACCCGCCCAGCGTATGGCGGCTTCGATCGGTCGATAGTAGACCTTGGACACTGGTGGACTGTCGTGCATGCATCCATCTCCCTACAAGGAATCTCTACATCAAAAGCTCCTCAAGACCTGAGCGTTCCGGGCGTAAGCAACAACGGCGAATGAGTCAACGCGCCCATGCTCATACATGCGCCCGAGCGTTGCCGCGGCCCGATCGTCGCGAGCCATCTACGCTAGAAATTAGATGTCTGGGCTGATCCGCTCTTGACTGCAAGGGTGGCGCCGGCGGAATCTCGCAACAACAACCTCTCCGCATGCCGTGTGCGTACCGGAGAGAGCGTTATTGCGCGGCTGGAATTCGGCAAGACCCGCTTGGCATATGCTGGACTGCATGGGGTCTATCAGCGTGCTCGCCACAAGTTCGCTGAACGCCGCCATGCAGCATGGCCGGGTACGTTCGACGAGTCCATGCGCGTGCTGAGACCTGTGGAAAATGCTGTCAGACTGAAATAGAAGCAGGCGCCTCGTGGATTACGGCGCTTACAGTGCGTACCGGAGTATGGGGCCTTGGTGAGCTTGATGCCCAGGCGGGCAAGCAATATCTGTTCCTCAGATCACTCCCCAGGGGAAGGGGTTCCTTTGATTCCCGTACAATTTACGACGGTAGCCACTCCTAGCATTCATGCGGATCCGGCCCGATGTCTGACTCCCCGCTTCCGGAGGCTTCCATGCCGCGCGCCGACATCGCCACGCCCGACCAGATCCGCTCCACCATCCTCGCCATGCTCGCCGAAGCCACGACGCCGCGCCCGCCACGCGCGAGCGCGTCCGTCGCATCGTCTCGGCGCGGAAAACTCAAGGACCGCCTCGGCGGGCGACCCCGCCACGCTCGGCCGCGCGATCAACGCGGTCGAGTCCGAGATCGTCACGGCCGGCCTAGCCGACCTCGCGCTGCCCGACATGCCGGCCGAGATTGCCGAACAGATGCGGCAACTGTGGCATGCCGCAGTGTCGGTCCAGCTCGATGATGTCGTCAAGCTCAAGGCCGAGGCCCGGCAATCCGTCGAGGCCGCGCAGGCGGCCCTGGCCGAATCGAACTTGCGCGTGGACATGCTCCGGGAAGAACTGGCCGCCGCCAATGCGCAGCTGGCATCGATGCGGGAAAGCAAGGATGCGGTCCAGGCGGAATGGCAGGCGGCGCGCGCGCACGTCGCCGCCCTCGAACAATCCCACGCGGAAGGCCTGGCGGCCGTCCAGCAGCGTTACGAAGGCTCGTCCAAGCAATTGCTTCAGGAAACCGCGCAGCAGCGGCAAGCACTGCAGCAGGAACAAAGCCGCCTGGCGTCGTACCTGAAATTCACTGAACGGCGCATCGCGACGCTGGAAGAAGCGCTCGCGCATGCCGAGGCCGACGCGGCGGCCTAGCGCGACAAGCGACAGGCGGCCGTCGGCGAGGCGAATGCTCTGAAAGCGGTCAACGCCAGCCAGCAGGCGCAGCTCGACGAGATGATGCGCACCCGCGATCGCCAAGGCGCCGGCGCCGAAACAGCGCGCGCCCGCACCGGTCGAGAAAGCCAGCGGCAAGCGCGCGGCGCCCCGCCGCAAGGGAAGCTGACCATGCCGCGCTGGCTCGACCATGGCGCCACGCCGCCGGTGCCGCTGCCGGCAACCGTCGACGACGCGCTCGCGCACCTGACGCATGTGCTCGGCCATGCCTGTTACGAACCCAGCTGCATACCAGCCGAAGTTCAGGAACAAGACAGTGACTGGGCGATCCGAATTCGGATAGCAGACGTGCGAGGGCAGGTAAGACTTACCTTGGGCATGTAAAGCGCTCATGTAGGGCGGTGGCGTTGGATTTTCGCGATATCGGCTGGCGCCGTGCACAGGTTTCTGAATTTCATCAAACTCGAGAGGAAATCGATGATGACTGGATCGACTATCTTGAAAGGCATTGTCGTCGTTTTTGCGACCATCGGATTGATTGCAGTTGTCGGCCTGCTCGGAATGGGGCTCATGCACGCCGGTATGATGGGCGTGATGAATATGGGCGGAATGAGGCAAAGAATGGCGGCGATGTGCAGCAACATGACGGGCGCCGTGGCGGCGCATACATGAAGCGGAGTCTGGAATCTTGGCACGCGAGCGGTTGGCCCATGCACTGATCCAGACGGAGCAGTACACCAGCGAAAACTGCCTTGGCTGCAGGTGGGGCGTATTCGACGCGCCACCTGCTTACGATGAGCGACGTTCCTGCGGCAAACGCGCCAGTTCCTGATACGCGTACAGCACTGGCGCCTCGTCGCCGTCGCGTTGCGCGATCGCCTCCAGCGCTTGCAGCAGGTAGTCGGCCACCAGAAAATCCTGTTCGCGGCACGCGCGCTCGAACAGCGCCGATACCTCGGCGCGCAGACCATGATTCCCTCGATTCATGCCACCCTCCGTTCAGATCCCCCTGGCGGTCGGATATCCATCTCCACTTTCATGCGCGGCAGGTTTCCCGAGGCATCATCCCGCCAACTCTGGAATCCAGAAAAAGTAGGCGTTCAACATATACAACCCTGCCGCCACCAATGTGAGGCCACCGATTGCCTCGAAGACGCGCCGGTAGGCGACAAGGCTTTTCAGGTTTTCCAACCAGCCGACAGCGAAGGCGCCCAACGCGACCGGAACAGCGCGGCCGATGGCAAATGCGAGCAGCATCAAGGTGCCGAGCAGCGGTGAACCCATTCCGGCTGCTACGCCCAGCAACACCACCAGCGCCGGCGTGCATACCGGGCAAACGGCAATCGAAAAGGGAATGCCCAGCGCGAATGCGCCCCATGTGCCGGTTGGGCGTCGAACGCGCATCGCCAAAGCTGGCATGGGCAGGCGAATCCATCCGGGCCACATCAGCCCCAGCAGGATCAGCAATGGTCCGAGGAGCAGGCCCCAGCTGCGGCCGACCAGCGTTTCCACCCAGCGCCCGCCGATGCCGGCGATGAACCCGAGCAGGATGTGCGTCACGATCATGCCCAGAATAAACATCAAACCGAAGAGGATAGCTTGTCGCGTCTCGCGGGCTTTTGTCACATAAGCAAGCGACACCGGAATGGCCGCCATTGCGACAGGGTTGACGCTAAAGAACAATCCGGCGAGAAAGCTGATTCCGACCGCCCCGAGTCCCGCATGCTCGGCCGCTTGACGTAAAGATTCCGGGTCCATGTCAAGCCTCGCTGGCGATCCGGTGCAGCAATTCTGCACGGAGCTGTTGCGTTGTCGGCAGTGCCGAAAAGACCAGTTCACCGTCAATCGCGATCGCAGGGACGGTCAACACCCCGAGATCGACCGCGTAATCGATTTCTTCCAAGATGTTGAGTTCGCGCCATACCAACCCGTCGATCGTCTGCTCAGCAATGGTTTTGAGATCGCCGTGACTCGCCGTGCACTTGGCGCAGCCGGGCGTGTAAAAGAGTTCAATTTTCATGATGTGTCGCCGTGCCGTTTGCGTGCTCCAGGGCAGTGAGGATCGGGCATTCATCCACCGGATGCGTTTCCTCGGCACAGTCGACGATCAGACGATCCAGCGCCTTGGACATGGTTTGCATTGTTCGAATCTTGCTCTCCAATTGCAGTTTCTTTTCCACCGCAAGCCTGCGCACGTCGCCGCAGCAGGCAGAATCCCGCCCGCGCACGGTGAGCAGCTCTCGGATTTCCGCCAGCGTGAAGCCGCAGTGCTGCGCATGCTTGATAAAGTAGATGCGGCGCGCCGAATCCTCGTTATATAGGCGGTACCCGCCTTCGCTCTTGGACAAGGGCGCGATCAGCCCTTCCCGCTCGTAATAGCGCAGGGCATCGGTGCTGACTTCCGCCAGTGCGGCCAATTTGCCGATGGTGAACTTAGACAATTTCAAACCTCCCGAATCAGTATAAACCTTGGAGTAAGGACTAAGGTCAAGAGTTTCGGACTGACAGATGGTTCGTTCCTGCATGAGCAATTCAACCAGCTCGATTACGGCTTCTCTGTCTTGACATCGATGGACCGGGCGACTTTCTCGCCTTTCTCCGTCGCCAAGACGATATGGACCGACCTTCCCCGCAGCGCCGGCAAATAAACGGTTTCGTTGCCCTTGCGGATCGGCGTACCCAGCGGGACGTTGATCGTGAGTTGGCCGGCCTTGCCCTGGTTTTCCGTTTCGAGCGTTAGATTGCCGGCGCAACCACCTGGCTTGAAGTCACAGTGCGTTAGCTTCGTGCTTACAACCTTGCCTTGGGCAACCTCCTGCGCGAGTCCTTGTGGAGAATGCATCATCAGAATGGCTGTAATCGCGAGGGCGGGGCTGAAAAGAAAGCGTTTGGACATGAATGATCTCCTTGTGTCGTTGTGTGGCGTTAATTCGTCATGCCGGATGGTCGTCCGCGTTGAATTGACCATCCTTCAGGTGGAATATCCTGTCGGCAAGCTCGACCAAGGTCTCCGCATGGGTCACGACCACCACGGTTCGTTCTGCGGCAATGGCTTTGAGCAGCTCATAAATGAGCCGACCGGTCTTGGAATCCAGATTGCCGGTCGGCTCATCTGCAAGAACGAGTGGCGGATTGTTCGCCAGAGCTCGCGCGATGGCGACACGCTGTTGCTCGCCGCCAGATAGCTCGCGCGGACGGTGCGTGGCGCGCGCGGACAGGTTGACTTGTTGCAGTAGCGCGCTCGCGCGGCGCTGGCGCTCGGTTTCCGGCACACCAGCGAACTCCATGGGCAGCATGACGTTTTCCAGCGCGCTCAAGTTCGGAATGAGATTGAAGCTCTGGAAAACAAATCCGACCGTATTGCGGCGAAACGCGGTCAGGCCCGATTCCGGTAGCGTGTTGAGCAGCTGGCCGGCTATGCGGACGTCGCCCTCGCTCGGACGGTCCATCGCTCCCATCAGGTGCAGCAAGGACGATTTGCCGCTGCCGCTCGGGCCGACGATCGCGGCCATGCCGCGCTCGGGCAGCGAAAGGTCGATGCCGTCGAGCGCCTTGACGACCTGGTCGCCGCGCTGATAGATCTTACTCACCGCCCTCAACTCGATCAGGGGGACGGCGTTTGCGCCGGGTTTCTTATTCATGCCGGATAGCCTCCATCGGGGACAGTTTGACGATTTGCCGAATGCCCCAGGCGCTTCCGCCAAGTGCGGCGAACACACCGGCACCGAAAAGGATGGCAAGGGTCGTCGTGCCGAATTGCGGCGCGAGCGCAAGCGTGCTGCCCAGGCTGCTGTAGTGCGCCGGAAGGAAAGGGCTCACGCCCAGACCAAAAATCAACCCGGCGAGCGCGCCGCCCCACAGCGCGAAGAGCAGTGCCGCTGCCAACGCGCCAAGCGCGCATAACAGCACCGCCTCGGTGAGAAAGCTCGTGACGATGCCGGCGTCGGACGCGCCGATCGCCTTGAGCGTGCCGATTTCCCATGCGCGCTCGCGGACGACCAGCAGCATGACGAAAAAGACGACGACGACCATCAATGCAGCCGAGAGCGCGATGCCGCCATTGGCCAGGCGCTGCACTGCCGCCGTGGCGGTACTTTGAAATTCGGCCACGGTGGTTGGCGCAATGATGTCGGCGACATCGCCGAGCGCGGCCCGCAGTTGCCGCTCCACGGCCGGCAGGTTCTCTGCCGAGTCCGCGCGGACGTAGAGCCAGGAAATTCCCTCCGGCACACCGTAAGCGTTGCGGAACGTGTCGAGCGGCGTGAAGATCTGCATATCGCCGAAGACATAGCCGCTGGCGTAAATACCGACGACTGTGACACTCACCGGAGGGCGGTCGAGTGCGAAGATGACCGGGTGCGTGCGTTTCAGATCGAGCGTCAGCCTCGCGCGGCCGATCTCTTCGGGCTTGATGCCGGCCCACTTGGCAATTCCCTGCCCGATGATGGCGACCGCCTTCCCTCGATCCTCGATGCCGAGATCGCGTCCAACCAGGATCTTCGGATTGCCTGCTTCGCCGTGCGATTCGAGGCGTCGCGTGTCTTGGGGATCGACACCGACGACCATCGCGAAGTTATGCCCTTCGGTCGGCGTCATTGCCAGCAGGTACGGCTCCGCTTTCGCCACGTGCGGGATTGCCCGCACCTTGGCGAGCGCATCCTGGGGCAGGATGTCGTCGTTGCCGACCATATTGACGTGGCCCATCGAACCGCGTGCCCGCAACTGCAGCGTGTTGTTCACGTTTTGCTTCAAAACCTCGGTCTGCCGCTCGACCGCATCGCCGATCGATTGCATCACGAGCAACAGGAAGAATGGCGCGCCGATCAACGCCGTGACGAGAACGAGCCGCAGCTTGCTGCGCCACAGGTTGCGCATGCCAAGACGTAGCATCGTCATGTGATTCTCCTCATGGCTTCAATGGGGCTCAGACGCACGCCGTGGAACACGGGGTACAGGCTGCCGAGTGCGGCAAAGAGGATGGAGACGGCGATGACAAGCAGTGCCGTGTGCGCGTCAAACGCGATGGGCACGCCGAGCATCCGGCTCAAGAGCGGCGCAAAAGGAAGTACCAGCAGCAATGCGCCGACCGCGGCGATCGCGCTCATGCCGAAGGCCTCCGCAAGAAACTGGAGAATGACTTCCCGGTTCGACGCGCCGATCGCCTTCAAGGTGCCGATTTCCCGAATACGCTCGCGCATGCTGAGCACCATCACGAACACCGTGACAACGGCCCCGATGGCAAACAGCAGGACCGCCGCATAGGCGCTCGACACCGCGAGTGTTCCCAAGGTCGTTCGAGCCGTCGATACGGCTTCCGGCGTCGTCACGACGTCCGCTTCCGGAATCGATTTCAACTCGCTTGCCACGCGCTCCACGTTCTTCACGCTGTCGACCGTCACAAAAATCTTCGACAGCTTCTTGCCAGGGTTGAATGTCGCACGAAAGCGATTGATCGGGACAAATACGTGGTTGTCGCCGAAGTCGTTGGTGGTCGAATAGATGCCGACGACGTTGAACGGCTTGCCGTGAAGCCGGATCTGTTTCGAGGCTTTTCCCAAATCGGACGGATTCTCGATTCCCAGGCGCTGCAAGGCATACAGGCGTCCGACGACGGCGACATCGTCATTTTGATCCTGCCGATTCAGGTTACGCCCCGATACGATGCGCGCGTTCTCATAATCGACTTCGCCGATGGCGCGCAGGGCAGCGCCCGGATGCAGGCCAATGATCATCGCGTAAGCGTTCTTTTTCGAGGGATCGATATCCGGCTTCAACACGTACTCATCCACCCGCGCGAGATGCGCGGCGCTCGGGATGCGCAACGCCGCCGCCAGCGTGTCGGTCGAAAAACCTTCCTCGCCGACGGGATGGTCCCCGCCGAATCCTCCCGTGCCGAAGGCGCCGGCTTCGCGCAACTCGATCAGTGTGCGGACGCGCTGTTCCATCCCGGCGATTTGCTGGCGGCTGGCGACGGTGGCCTGGACCATCAGCGCCAGAAAGCCGGTGACGAGCGATAACAGGACAATCACGACGACAGTCCGGGCCCTGTTTCTAAACGGGTTGGTGATGCCGCGCCGAATTGCACTCATCGCGGCCACCTATTCTCATTGAGCTTCACGATCATCCCTTCAACGCCATTGCCTTAGGCGGCGACCATCTGCCGGCAAGCTTCAGCGCATCTACGGCAAGCATCCGCGCATTCCCGCATGGTGGGGCTTTGGCCTTTCTCGCATTCGCTCGCACATGCGTCGCAAACTTCTGCGCATGCGCTGCAAATGCCTCGGGTCTGGTCCAACCCGCTTGCTATGCACTTCAGGCACAGGGCACATGTGTCTGCGCATATTTGACAAAGCTTGATGCAAGTTTTCATGCTGCTTTGTTGGTCAATGCATTCGTTAGCACACTGCAGGCACAGTCTTACGCAATCAAGCAATACATTGGTCGTGTCACGACTCTGTTGGGTTGAGGTTGCCATGTCTTTACTCCTTTTATGAGGTGGAAAATGAACTCCCTTTCAAAAGCGATCAAGGCGTCACGTCCAATGTCCAGCAATATTTTGAGACTCATTGCGTACGCGTGGCGGCTAATTCACTGCGAAAAAGCCAGAACGAAAGCACGCAAAGCACTGCTTCTACGACAGCAAAAAGCGTCAACGCCGTACCAAAGTCCAAGAGACGCAACGCCTCCCCGAAGAAGAGGCTCCCCAGCCCAAAACCGGTGAACAGCATAAAGACATTCAGCCCCATTGCTTGCCCAGGGCGCTGGCCGCCGAGCGAAGTCACGATGCCGGCGAACAACGGCTGCGTCATGTCATAGCCTAGTGACAAAATCGTCACGACAAGCGGCGCGACCAGTAGCGACGTATTTGGGATGAGTGCCGCAGCCGCGAGCGCGCCGAGGCCAAGGCCGAGCGGCAAAAGCCGCCCTCGGCCGAAGCGGTCGGCAGCGTGGCCGATCAGGGGGCCGAATAAAAAGCCCGGAACGCCGTACCCGAGCAATGCCAGGCCGATACCGACGGGTCCCAAACTGTAGCGCTGTTCGAAATACAAACCGAGCCACGTGAAGACGCCGGAATGGAAAATCGAGTTGACGAACACAAAGAGGTAAGTCCGCCGCCCGCGGGCCGACGCGAACAGGCTGCGATAAGCCTGAAACAGTGCCCTCCAGCCACCCTGAACGGCTTGAGTTGCTCCCGCAATCAGGAGCTGATACGGAAGCAGAACGGCCAAGGTGGCGATGCCGGCAATGCCGACGCCAATGAAGATGCCGCGCCAGCCAAGGTATGGTTCCAGGACGGCGCCCACAGTGGAACCGAAAGCCATGCCGCCAGCCATTGCGCCAAATAGCCAGCCGAGGGGCCGTCCCCGGCGCTCATAGGGGAATAAGCGGCCTACCAGCACGAGAGCAAGCGGCACGACGCCGCTAGCGCCCAAGCCCGTTAACAAGCGCCAGAACGCGACTTGCTCGATCGACTGGGCAGTCGCGGTCAGAGCCGTCAGGAGTGAAAACGCGCAGAGCGATGCGGCCATGATCCGCCATATGCCGATGCGGTCGGCGAGCAGGCCAGACGTGAGCGTCGCTATACCATACGGAATAAGATACGCCGGAACGATGAACCCGACTTGGTGCGGCGAAACGGCAAATGTCGACGCAAGCTGCGGAATGATGGGGGCGACCATGAACGCCTGAAAAAAAATGATGAACGTTGCGGCGGCAAGCATCCGAAGCAACGCCTCGCGTTGCCGCTCTACATCGATCGTCGCCGAGCTCATTGCCGATGCTCCAGGTCGTGGAAGTTAGTCATCCTTCGGTTTTCCAAAGCTTCGCCATCAAGGGCAGCCTGGTGGCGTCTTGAATCCTGCTTCGTGAATCGCGGCCTCCAGGCGATTGATATGAATTTCGCTGGTCTCGAATGCGACGCGGGCCTGCCGCTCTATCAAGGAGACCGACAGCTCTTGCACGCCCGGCAGGGAAGCCAACACCTTGTGCAGCTTGTTGGCGCAGGCGTCGCAGCGCATGCCTTCAATGGGAAAGTTGACAACTTGTTTCATACATTCACTCCATAACGAAATTTACTTGAATTTCACGACCGCAAAGGGATCGTCCGCGCGACGATTCGTCCGCCTCTTGTCGTGTAGGTATCGAAGCCGTATTGGCGCCATCGTTCACTTGCGTGCCGTCCGCCGTCGCGCGCCACTCCAGGAGGGCAATCTCACCTACGGCAAGCCGCGAACAATACTCGAACTTCGCGTTCGGCAACTCCTGCGCCAGCAGACGGTTCAGGACGCGTCCGCGATGGATGCCATGCACGCTGAGCACGACCAGTTCGGTCAAGTAGTTCCGCGCGCGATCATCGTCGATCGAACCCGTCTGGCTCTCACGCAGATGCTCGTCGAGCACTTCAGCGGGCGATCGCCTTCTTTCGGTCGTGTTCATGTTGTCTGCGCCGTTGCGCTTCCCACTGGGCGGCCGACGCTCAGGATGGCATCGATGAACAATCTCGGCCTTCCCCATAGCGAGTTGAAGAAAATCGCCGTGACGCTCACCGCCATTGCGGTCATAGCCCACACCGGGTAGACAAGCCCTGTCGCAGCGGCTGGAATCCCGATGCCGTTGAACAGGAACGCCAGGGCCACGTTTTGCAGCATCTTGCGGTAGCTGCGGCGACTGATCTCGCGGGCAATGGGGAGCGCGGCCAGGCGATTCGACAGGATGATGATGTCGGCCGACTCGATGGCGATATCGGTGCCGGCGCCCATTGCGATGCCGATATCCGCCTGCATCAACGACGGCGCGTCGTTGATGCCGTCGCCAACCATTGCCACCCGGCCGTCGCGCTGCAAGCGCCGGATGATGTCGGCCTTGCCGTCGGGCAGCACGCTGGCGTGAACCTCGTCGATGCCGATCTCCTGGGCGATGCGCCGTGCTGCGCGCTCATTGTCTCCGGTCAGGAGAACGGTGCGCAGCCCGGCTTGGCGCAGCGCGGCGACCGCGTCTTTTGCGTCCGGACGGAGCGTATCGCCCAGCGCAATGATGCCCAGCGCACGACCCGTGCGACCGACGGCGATGACGGTCCGTCCGGCCTCTTCCAGACCCGCGATGCGCTCGGCGACCGGAGCCAAATCCATGCCGCGGTCCGTCAAGAACTTCGGACTGCCGACCAGCACTTCGCTCTGGTCGATGTGCGCGACAACGCCCTTGCCGGGAACGGCTTCAAAAGACTGTACCTGCGGCGGCGTGACACCGCGCTGGAAGGCGGCATCCATCACCGCCTGCGCGAGCGGGTGCTCGGAAGACGCTTCTGCCGCCGCAGCGGCTGCGAGCAGATCGTCGGCCGCGCCGTCAACTGCTTCGATCTCGCGCACGGCAGGCCGCCCCTCGGTGAGGGTCCCGGTCTTGTCGAGCACAACGGCGTTCACCAGCCGATAGCCTTGAAACGCCTCGCCGGTGCGCATCAGGACGCCCTGCTCGGCGGCTTCGCCGGCCCCGCGAACGATGGATAGTGGCGCGGAGATGCCGACGGCGCAGGGGTAACCCATGACGAGCACGCTCAGGCCTGCAAACACCGCCCGCTCGACGTCCATCTGGCCGGAGATCAGCCACGTGCCGATGAGCCAGCCGGCCACGGCAAGCACCGCCACGATCAGCACGGCAGGGGTATAGACGCGCAAGATGCGGTCGACGAGATGCAGGATGCCGGGCTTGAGCGCTCGGGCATCCTCGACCTCGCGAATGATTTTGTTGAGAAAGCTGCCTTCTCCGACGGCCGTCACCTGGATGAGAAGCGTGCCGGTGCCGTTGATGGACCCGCCGATCACGGCGTCGCCCTCGGATCTCTCAACGGGAATGGGCTCGCCGGTAACGAGCGCCTGGTCAACGGCTGAATGACCGCTCACCACCTTGCCGTCCACCGGTATGCGCTCGCCGGGCCGGATGCGTACCAAATCGTTGACCGACACCCGTTCGATCGGCAGTTCGAGTTCCTTGCCGTCCCGCACGACGCGCGCCGTGTCCGGTTGCAGGTCGAGCAGTCGCTTGACTGCCTGGGAACTGCGCGTCTTGACGATGAGCGACAACCACTCCGAGAAGATGTGATAGGTCACGACCATGACACTGACGGCGAAGAACGCGGCAGTGGGATAGTCAGGCCGCCCAAGGATGAAGCCGACAACGCCTCCGGCAATGCCGGCAAAGGCGCCGATTTCGAGCAGCACGTGCTGATTGAGAATACCGCGCCGCAGCGACTGATACGCCATGCGCAGAATGTGGCTGCCGATGCCGAAAACGAGGGTGAGCGCCATGCCGGACACGATCCAAGGCGTAGCGTCGGGAAACCAAGGCTGACTTCTTAGCGGAACCAGACTCGCTGCAACGGCGGCGAGCAGCAAGCTGCCGCCGATCGCGACGCCAAGGCCGCGCGAGCGCAGCACCAGGAAAATGAAGGCGAGCAGGCTGGCGATCACTGCCGCAGGCAGGAGCGTGGCGGCAATGCCGATCGGGTGCGCAATGAGCGCGATCGCGATCAGGCTGAATGCCGTTGCTATCAGAAACCGGCGGCCTTCGCGCACGAGATCCCGCTCTTCCTCCTCGAACGGACGGACCTTGCGCGGATCTGAGACGGTATAACCAATGTCACGGAGGGTGTTCAGAAGCGCTTCCGGGCGCGCCACCTTCGGGTCGTATTCGATGAGCGCCTGTTCATGCGTCAGGCTCACCGCGACCTTGTCGACGCCCGGATGACGGCCAAGTGCGCGTTCGATGGTTCCCGTGCAGAGCGAGCAATGCAGTCCGCCGATACGGGCGCGGATGCGTGCGCGATCGGGACGCGACGCGGGTTCGTCGCTCCATAGCTTCAAGTCTTCAGTGGTGATGGCGTGACTCATCGTGGCCTCCACAGTTTGGTCGGTGGCGATTCGGTCTTTCCGGGACCGCGGGACAGGAATGGAAAGTTGGCGTCGGTCATGTTTTTTGCTCCACGATGACGTGATAACCGGCGCGCTCGAGCAGGCTCGCAAGCGCTCCCGGCGAAGCGGTGGCGGGGTCGAGCAGGATGCGCGCGCTGCGTGTCGGGAACTCAACCTCGGCGCGGAGTACGCCCGGTTCACGCATAAGCCGGGCTTCAATGATCTTCGCGCAACCTGCGCAGCGCATCCCGTCGATCTTCCAGGACAAGGTCTCCATAAAAACACCTCCATTTCCGTCACCGGAGCGTTGCGCTAACGAAAGCGCCTCGCAGTTGCCTGACTCGTTGATACAAGCGTAAACCTTGGAGGTAACTCAAGAGTCAAGGGGAATTTATCCGCCGGTGCGGAAAGTCGTTGGCGGAACAAGGAACCGAACCTGCATTCGGTCCGCGCCAGTCCCTGGACACTGTGGGCGCGTTTCTCGGCCCGCTGCTGGCCGTCGGCCTGATGCTGCTGTGGGCCAACGACTTCCGGGCCGTGTTCTGGATGGCCGTGATTCCAGGATTGCTCGCAGTGGCGCTGCTGGTATTCGGCGTGCGCGAGCCCGAGCGCCAAGTCGGCGAGAAGCGCAGCAACCCGATTCGCCGGGAAAACCTCAAGCGATTGAGTGGTGCGTGCTGGTGGGTGGTCGGCGTGGGGGCTGTTTTTACACTGGCCCGATTCAGCGATGCGTTCCTGGTATTGCGAACCCAGCAGGGTGGCATTGCCATCGCTTTGGTGCCACTGGTGATGGTGGCCATGAATGTCGTCTATGCAGCGTCGGCCTATCCGTTCGGGATGACAGACCGGATGAACCACAAGACGCTCCTGGCGTTGGGTTTGGTGGTTCTGATTGCCGCAGACCTGGTCCTGGCGACGGATGACGACGGTGCTCGCAGGCGTTGCGTTGTGGGGGACGCCTCAGAATACGGAAAATAAAGCATGTTAATGGGTCTGCTCACGAAACGGAAAAAATCGTACGTTAAGCCTGAAGACCCTTTGATTACCCGGCTTCGGCACCGCGCAGCACTTTCTCCTCTTGCAGTGACGCGATCAGCGGACAGGAGACCTTCCCCTTCGCCGCATGGCAGGCGCAGACCAGATCAGTTAGCGCGGCCTCTATGCGGGCCAAGTCCGCTTGCTTTTCACGTACATCCTTGAGCTTATGTTCGGCCAAGCTGCTGGCCTCCTCGCAATGGGTGCCATCCTCCAAGCGCAGCAGCTCGGCGATCTCGTCCAGGCTGAATCCCAACCGCTGGGCTGATTTCACGAAGCGCACCCGCGTTACATCCGTCTCGCCATAACGGCGAATGCTGCCATATGGCTTGTCCGGCTCCGGCAACAAGCCTTTGCGCTGATAGAACCGGATGGTCTCCACATTGACCCCGGCCGCCTTGGCGAAGACGCCGATAGTCAGGTTCTCCAAATTGTTTTCCATATCGCTTGACTCCGTACATAACTACGGAAGTAAGCTTACGCTATCCAATAGTGATTCGAAAGGACAAGCGTATGTCGGAACCACAAAACGGGCGCGGCGCGCTCGCCGCCGGCGGGCTGGCCGCCATCCTTGCTTCCACCTGTTGCCTGGGGCCATTGGTTCTGGTCGGACTCGGGTTCAGCGGGGCCTGGATCGGCAACCTGACCGTGCTGGAACCGTACCGGCCGATTTTTATCGGCGCGGCACTGGTGGCGCTGTTTTTCGCCTGGCGGCGCATTTTCCGGCCAGTACAAGCCTGCAAACCGGGCGAGGTCTGCGCCATTCCACAGGTGCGCCACACCTACAAACTGATCTTCTGGGTCGTGGCTGTGTTGGTTCTGATCGCGCTCGGATTTCCTTATGTCCTTCCCTTGTTCTATTAACCCGGAGTTCACCATGAAAAAACTGTTTGCCACCCTCGCACTCGCTGCCGCAGTCCTACCATTTTCTGCCCCGATCTGGGCCGCCACCCAAACCGTCACGCTGGCAGTGCCGGGCATGACTTGCACCGCCTGCCCGGTCACCGTCAAGAAAGCGCTCTCCAAGGTCGAGGGCGTGAGCAAGACCGAGGTGACATTCGAGACGCGCGAAGCCGTTGTGACCTTCGACGACAGCAAGACCACTATCCAGAAGTTGACCAAGGCGACCGAGGACGCGGGGTATCCGTCCAGCGTCAAGCGCTAAGCCCCTAAACCGGGCTCGGGAGCGACATCATGGGATGGATCACAAGCACCGCCGACAAAACCGGCGCACTTGGCAGCATCGTTTCGGCGATGGGCTGTGCCGCCTGTTTTCCGGCTCTCGCCAGTTTCGGCGCTGCCATTGGCCTGGGCTTCCTACAGCAATACGAAGGGTTGTTCATTTCCAGGCTGCTGCCGCTGTTTGCCGCCCTGGCCCTGCTGGCGAACGCGCTGGGCTGGCTGAGTCACCGGCAATGGCATCGCAGCCTGCTCGGCATGATCGGGCCCGCCATCGTGCTCGCGGCCATGGTCTGGTTGCTGGGCAACTGGTGGACGGCGAACCTGATGTATGTCGGCCTGGCCTTCATGGTCGGGGTGTCAATCTGGGATTTTGTCTCGCCGGCCAATCGCCGCTGTGGACCGGACGGCTGCGAAATTCCGGTCAAACACGGCTGACGGCAATGGCCGTGACCGAAACGAAAAAAGGAACTCTTATATGACTCAATTGAAGATTACCGGCATGACCTGCGATTCATGCGCGGTGCACGTCAAGGAAGCGCTGGAGAAGGTGCCGGGCGTGCACTCGGCGGTGGTGTCCTATCGGCAGGGCACGGCGCAACTCGCCTTTGAACCTGGCACGCCGCTGGACGCGCTTACGGCCGCCGTGGCTGGACTCGGCTATAGCGCCATGCCCTTTGACGCGCCACCGGCGGAAAAGCAGACCGGCCTGCTCGACAAGGCGATGGGATGGCTAGGCGGCAAGGACAAATCCGATGGCAGTGAAAGCAAGCTGCATATCGCCGTCATCGGCAGCGGCGGGGCCGCGATGGCGGCGGCGTTGAAGGCCGTCGAGCAAGGCGCGCGCGTGACCCTCCTCGAGCGCGGCACCATCGGCGGCACCTGCGTCAATATCGGCTGTGTGCCATCCAAGATCATGATCCGCGCCGCCCACATCGCCCACCTGCGCCGGGAAAGTCCGTTCGATGGCGGCCTGCCACCCGAGCCGCCGACGGTGCTGCGCAAACGGTTGCTGGCTCAGCAACAGGCTCGCGTCGATGAACTGCGGCACGCCAAATACGAAGGCATCCTGGACGGCAATCCGGCCATCACCGTGTTGCACGGCGCAGCCAGCTTCAAGGACGACCGCACCCTGACCGTCAGTCTGAACGAGGGCGGCGAACGCACTGTAGCGTTCGACCGCTGCCTGATCGCCACGGGAGCCAGCGCGGCCGTGCCGCCGATTCCCGGCCTCAAAGAGACGCCGTACTGGACTTCGACCGAAGCCCTGGTCAGTAGCACGATTCCGCCCCGGCTCGCGGTCATCGGCTCGTCGGTGGTGGCGGTGGAACTGGCGCAAGCCTTTGCCCGGCTGGGCAGCAAGGTCACGATCCTGGCGCGCAGCACGCTGTTTTTCCGCGAAGACCCAGCCATTGGCGAGGCCGTGACAAACGCGTTTCGCGCCGAAGGCATCGAGGTGCTGGAACATACCCAGGCCAGCCAGATCGCCCATGCGGACGGGGAATTCGTGCTCGCCACTGGGCAGGGGGAAGTGCGCGCCGACCAGCTACTGGTCGCCACGGGCCGCACGCCCAATACGCGCAGCCTGGCGCTGGAGGCGGCCGGCGTCACCGTCAATGCACAAGGCGCTATCGTCATCGACATGGCGATGCATACCAGCAGCCCGCACATCTACGCCGCCGGCGATTGCACCGACCAGCCGCAGTTCGTCTATGTGGCGGCGGCAGCCGGCACCCGCGCGGCGATCAACATGACCGGCGGCGACGCGGCGCTCGATCTGACGGCCATGCCGGCGGTGGTGTTCACCGACCCGCAGGTGGCGACGGTCGGCTACAGCGAAGCCGAAGCGCACCATGACGGCATCGAAACCGACAGCCGCACGCTCACGCTCGACAACGTGCCGCGCGCGCTCGCCAACTTCGACACGCGCGGCTTCATCAAGCTGGTGATCGAGGAAGGCAGCCATCGGCTGATCGGCGTGCAGGCGGTCGCGCCGGAAGCGGGTGAACTGATCCAGACGGCGGCGCTGGCGATTCGCAACCGCATGACGGTGCAGGAGTTGGCCGACCAGTTGTTCCCCTACCTGACGATGGTCGAAGGCTTAAAGCTCGCGGCGCAGACTTTCAGCAAGGACGTGAAGCAACTGTCCTGCTGCGCCGGATAACGGCAAGGAAGGAGGCATCACCGTGAGCACCTACACGGTATCGAAGCTGGCTCAGGATGCGGGCGTGAGCGTCAGCGTGGTGCGCTTCGTGCGCGCCCTGTTCGAGGTCGGCATCGGTCTGGGCGAGTTGACGCGGCTGTGCCACGCGTTGGACAGCCAGGCCGACGATGCCAACGACTGCTTGGCGCATTTGCGCGCCTTGGTCGCGGCAAGGCGCGAGGCATTGGCGCTGCTCGACCGGCAACTGGCGCGGATGGTTTCCGCGACACGCTGTCGCACCGAAGCGGAGTTCCATCATGGATAGTTTCAATGGCGTCGAATCCCCACCGCAAGCGCCGCGTTGGCGGGCCTACACCTGGGGCGTACTGGCGGCGCTGACTTGCCCCTGCCATCTGCCGCTGCTCGCCATCGTTCTCGCTGGCACGACGGCCGGTGCCTTCATCAGCGACCATTGGGGGATCGCGGCCGTTGCGTTGACGGGGCTGTTCTTCCTGTCCGTGGCGCGGGCGATCCGGGCGTTCAGGGGAAGCACATGACGATCTCTCAACCTGCCGCATCGACAGCGACACAATTGGCTCAGGCGCTCGAACAGAGACAACTTTGCGCTGCACTACCAGCCGCTCATCAACCTGCGCAGTGGCGGGATTGTCGGCGCGGAAGCGCTGTTGCGCTGGCAGCACCCGACGCTTGGCTTGTTGTCTCCGGGCCAGTTTCTGCCCTTGGCCGAGTCGTCCGGCCTGATCCTGGAAGTCGGCGCATGGGTGCTCGCCGAAGCCTGCCGTCAAATGCGCGGCTGGCAGGCGTTGGATGGCAACCGTTCCGACTGGCCGTCAATGTTTCTGCCAGCCAGGTGGGGCCAGACTTTGGCACCCAGGTGCAGCATGTGCTGGCTACCGCCGGGTTGGCCGCCGAGTATCTGGAAATCGAGCTGACCGAATCGGTCGCGTTTGGCGATCCGACAATCTTCCCCATCCTGGAAGCGCTGCGGCAGTTCGGCGTGCGTTTCGCGGCCGACGACTTCGGCACCGGCTATTCCTGCCTGGCGCACTTGAAATGCTGTCCGATCACTACGCTCAAGATCGACCAGTCGTTTGTAGCGCGACTCGCCGATGACGCCCGCGGCCAGACCATTGTGCGCGCGGTGATCCAGCTCGCGCACGGGCTGGGCATGGAGGTGGTGGCCGAGGGTGTGGAAACGCCGGCTGCGCTCGCGCAGTTGCGGCAAGCGGACTGCGATGCGGTGCAGGGCTTCCGGTTCGCCCAACCGACGCCGGCCGCCGATTTTGCTCGTTTCGTCGATCAATGGAGGAGCGCCACTATGAACGCCCACAATCCGACCACGGCCGACAGCACGGCCTGCTGCGTGTGCTGCAAGGAAATTCCGCTCGATGCCGCCTTCACCCCGGAGGGCGCGGAGTACGTCGAACATTTCTGCGGACTGGAGTGCTATCAGCGTTTCCAGGCGCGCGCCAAAGTCAGTGCCGAATCCGAAACCGCTAAAACTACCAGCCGCGAACCACCCAGGGAAACATAGACATGGCGTCACGGTTCCCGCCGGTCAGGCTCCACAACGGCGCTAAAAGTTGAGACGGAAACCGGTGGTCCGCGTGTAATCGTTCTTGAGTGCCGTGCCGTTCAAGCGTTGCGACACCGGAAACTGGACGCCGGCTTCGAGCACCCATTTGCGGGTGACGCGTATTGCAGCGTCGGAGTCAGGAACAGCGTCGTGCCACCGGAGTTCGGGTCGTCCGTTCCGCCCGCACTATTCTTGGCGGTATGGACAAGATTGGCTTCGAGTCCGCCATTTAGAAAGCTGGGAACGCCTGAACCCAAGGTTCCCGGCCACAAGCGGCGCTGGACCGACAGATCGAGACGGCTGATTGCACCCGCGCGGAAGCCGTTGGCTTCGCCATTGGATTGATAGGCAAGCTGCACATCGCCGCCCCAATCCAGCGATTGAAACGAGGCCACCGCGCCACCTTGCCAGTCCCACGAGCCGGAGCCCGACTGGAGAATCGGCGGTAGCCGTCCGAGGGCGTCCGAGGCATGGTTGCCGCCAGTGGGTGCCTTGATGCCCAGGAACGGTGCGATGCGGAAGGTGTGTCCGGTCGCGTTCTTCTCGTAGACGGTGTAGCGGCCCATGAACATCGCATCGCCGAAACCTGCCTGGCTGCGCGTCACGTCCGACCCGCCCATGTTCATCGACAGCCGCTTATCAAAGTAGGGCAACACAGCAAAGACGGCGAGAACGCGCGTGACGCCGTAACCCAGCATGGACACGAGCCCGGAAACCTCCATACGGCGGTTCATCGGGGTCGGATCGTCGGTGCTCTTCATGAACATGAACTGCTCACGCAGAATCCATTCGTCCTTGGAAATGGGTAGGCGGTATTGAAGGTGAGCGGCGCGGCTGAAACCGCGCCCGCCCAGGCTGCCAGCACGGCAGGCCCATGGCGATACAGGGGTGGGAAGCGTTTCATTTGGCATTCTCCTTGGACACCTTCGCCTCGCCGGGCGTGAAACCGGCATCATCGATGAGTTGTTTGTAGCGGCCAACATCGGGCTGCGCGCCGGGTTTGAGCACGATGTGGACGTTCTGATCCTTCAGGCTGGCGCTGACATGATCGACCTCGCCCGCCTTGCCGAGGCTTTTCTCCAGCCCGTAGGCGCAGAACGGGCAGGTCATGCCCTTGACCGCGATGTCCACGATCTGGCGCTCGGCACTGAATGCCAGGAGCGGCAGGAAGAGCGCCAAAGCTGCCGCCACGTGTTTCAGATGAAGCTTTTTCATCATGATCTCCTTCAAGGTGGGTGGCTCAGTAACCGAGCCAGATGCGGAGCGGCAGCGCCAGATAGGCGGCGAACAGGCCGACGCCCCAGATGGCTGCCGAGAACCCATGAATCCGCCGGTTCCAGTGCTGGGCGCGGTCGCACAAGCGTCCCAGTTCCGGGTCGCTCGGGCAGGCGCGCCCCGGCCGGTTCAGCAGCCATTCGGAGATAAGCAGCATCAGCCCGGAGCCCGCGAACACCCAGACCTTGTGCAGAGCCAGTGTGACCAGGAACGGCACGGCGCTGGTGACTGCCGCCACGGTAGCGCCCAGGCCCAACATGACGAACAGGATTGGCAATGCACAGCAGATCAGCGTGCCGGTCGAGGTGAACAACGTCAGCCAACTGACGCTGTTTTGCCGAAGTTGCCAAGGGTCGCTCTTCATCGCGTGCTCCTACCAGGTCAGCCAAGGGAAAAAGGCGAAATAGCCATCGAGCAGATACAGCCCGGTGAGCATCAGCAGGATGCTGCCAGCCAGCTCGAATGCCCGCCGGAATCGGGCCAACGGCTTCAGTTGTTCCACCCATTCCACCGCCACCGCCGCTACCGCCAGCGGAATGGCGCGGCCCACGGCAAAACTGGCCAGCATCGCCACGCCCAGCAGGGGCGAGCCGCTGGCGGCCGAAGCGCCCAACAGCACGACCAGCGCGGGCGTGCATGCCGGGCACACGGCGACCGAGAACGGTAGGCCCAAGGCAAAGGCACCCCAGGCGGTGCTGGCGCGCTTGGCCTTGAATCCCAGAGTCGGCAGCGGCAGCTTGACCCACCCGGTCCACAGCAGGCCGAGCCCGATCAGCCAAGGCCCGAGGACCAGTCCCCAGTAACGGCCGACCAGCACCTGCACCCACTGGCCGCTAGAGCCTGCCAGCAGGCCGAGCAGCGCATGGGCCGCGATCATGCCGGCGACGAACATCAGGCCATAGCGAGCCGCTTCCTGCGGCGCGCGGGCGCGGGTCACGTAGGCGAGCGGCACCGGCAGCGCGGCGATCACCAAGGGATTGAGACTGAAGAACAAGCCTGCCAGCAGGCTGATGCCGCTCGCACCGAGCGCGCCGTGCGACACGGCCTGACGTAAGGTCTCAAGCTCCATCGCCCTGACCTCCCCGGCGACGCTGCAATTCGGCCGCGAGCTGAACGGGCGTCGGCAGCGTCGTGAACACCAGTTCACCGTCGATGGCGAGCGCGGGCAGCGTCAGCACGCCGAGATCGACGGCGCGGTCAAGCGCATCGAGTGCGTTGACTTCGCACCATTCCACGCTGGCAGCGGCGGCGACGGCTTGCAGTTCCGCCTTTGCCGAATCGCGTCGGGCGCAGCCCGGCACCTGGAACAGTTCGATCCTCATCGCGGCGGCTCCGCGCCCTCATCGACCTGTTCCAGCGCGGCCAGGATCGGGCAATCATCGAGCGGCAGTCTGCCGCCGACGCAGTCCTCGATCAGACGGTCGAGCGCGGCGGACATGACCTGCATGGTGCGAATCTTGGCGGCGAGCTGGAGCTTTTTCTCGATGGCGCGGCCGCGCACGTCGTTGCAGCAGGCCTGCTCGCTCTGGCGCAGGTGCAGCAACTCGCGGATTTCCGTTAGCGTAAAGCCGCAGCCTTGCGCGTGCTGGATGAAGCGGACGCGGCGCAACGCATTCTCGTCGTAGAGGCGGTAGCCGCTGTCGGTCTTGGTGGAAGGCGCGAGCAGCCCCTCGCGCTCGTAGTAGCGCAGCGCGTCGGGGCTGATGTCGCCCACTTGCGCGAGCTTGCCGATGGTTAGCATCGCGTCACGCTTGGCCGAGGCCGGCGGCGCGCAAGCTGGCTTCATCGACACCGCGCCCAGCACAGCAGCCGGCAAGCTGTCCGTTGATCGCCACGGCCGGTACTGAGCGCACGCCCAACGCCTTTGCACGCTTGGCGACCGCGATGTCGCGCATGTCGAGCACATCGACTTCGCACGACGGGCAGGCCAGACCCTGCACCAGGGCGACTACATCAGCGCAGGCCGGGCAGCCGGCGCTGAACACTTCGACTTTACGTTTGGCAGTCATGTCCAGGCTCCTTTTAACTGTGGCGAGCCCGGCTGCGCGAATGCGAACCGCCCCGTCACAATGTCAGGATAAACCTTGGAGCTAACTCCAGAGTAAAGAGAAATAACGTTTATGTGCTCAGCCGCGTATTCAGCCCAAGGCAAGGTGCGAGAGCCTTTTGGAGAGCTGATTCAGGGAGGGTGATGCTGCTTTGATCCGTACTGCACGTGACTTCTGAATTTCGTGCATTCATCTTTTGAAAATGACATACGAGCCGGGACTTCGCCAAGAATTTCAGTGGGGGGATCTTCCTGAACGAACGGACCATGGCTCTGCCTATCAGGCACAGTCGAGCACCTCGGGAGAGTCGCATAGTGACCAAGCCTTGGTGGCAGCGGGTGGCCGTCAGAAGACATCAGCAGACAGCTTGACTTGCCGAAGAAGGACGGGGCGGTACATAATACGGTCTTGTCCCATTGGGCGAACAGAAAGAAACTGTTTTCAATCAATGGGTTGGGTGCGGTGTTTTGTTTCCTTCGCCCGCTCCACTTGACTTTCCACGGACTTCCAGCGAAACCGCTGACAGCCAGCTCAAACTGGTACAAAAGAAGCACAAAACAATGTGCGGGGCTCCCAATCCGGATTGTTGCGGGAGAAGCTGGC